>ERZ1023633.46-NODE-46-length-48233-cov-49.528851_pt1 | contig 48233 bp, 35 predicted proteins | sample MGYA00380333_ERZ1023633 | MGnify/ENA primary metagenome ERZ1023633 (study PRJEB33179, sample SAMN07448972) | human gut metagenome | biome: Human-gut; feature: Human associated habitat; material: Faeces | host: Homo sapiens | place: India: Bhopal | collected...
AGGCTACCTTGCCTATCAAGAGTGATGTGGCTCCTTATTATCATTGGAATGATTTTAAGGCATATTGCATGAAAAAGCTGGACTCTTATCCAATGCAAAGAGACGACAAGAAAATCATTAGATAGAAATAGGAGAGATTATAACATATGGAACTATCTACTTGTTTTGCAAGCCCGGAGATTTACTATTCCTTGGCTTGCTTCACTTATATTTTATCAGGTGTGTTCGGTGCCATCATCAGATGGCGCCACATGTGCCATCCTTATAGTGAACAAGGCGACTACTTCTACCCTGCACGCCGCCAAGTAACCTTCTTTTATGGAGCTGTAGTCTTACAGTTTCCATATGTGCTATGCCCATCAGATCCTGACGCTTGGTTTTTCGCACGAAGTTTCGGAATCATCTTTTACCCTATCTGCTTTGCAGTTTTGTTCTTCCGATATTTTCGAATGAACAATATATGCAATATACAAGACTTGAATAAGAAAGCCCTCTACAACCTACTCTTCATCTTGCCCTTTCTTCTTTTGATTGTGATGTTTTTCTTTGTAACATTTCGTAATGGAGATGTCTTTACCCCCTATCAAAAGGAATGGGAATATGGATTGGGCGGCATAAGCCTTTTACTCTCCTACGGCTTTATGAGAGAATGTTGGTGGTTAAGTCGTAAATTGGATAATTTCAACATACAGAATTATTCCAATGAAGATGACTTTCCTTATGCTTTTGCCAAGAAAGTATTTAGGCTTCCACTCATAGGTTTTACTATCATGTGGATAGTCTTTCTTTCGGAAAGTCGCGAGGTCTATATGTGTGTAAACATCCTCATGGCTATGTTCATGGTGTTTTTTCTTTGCCAGATTCTCCATTCCAACAAAGCCATACGCTCTCCTTTGGTGAAAGAGGAACTGGAATGTATGGAAAAGGAATACCTTGAAAATATAATGCGACGAAACGAGGATTTTAAACCTGAAAATTCAGCCTCGTCCGAAACAGACGAAAAAGTAAGTTCTTGCCAAAAGGTAGTTTTAGATGTGGAGGGTGGCATCGACAAGGAAGCCCTGCTAAAGCAGATGGCAGAGAAGGATTGGGAAGCCGTAAAGAAAGAGGTACTTACCATCGTGAGCCGTCGCTACTTAGAGCCAAGTCTGAAGCGAGTGGACGTCATTCGTGATGTTACCCTGATGAAACATACCCTGGCTGGCACTTTCATTACCCAGGTGGGTTTTTACAAGTTAGTAAATGCCTTTCGTGTTCGACATTATGAGAGATTGATGGAGACATCCAACTCAAATCTGAGTCAGGACATGGCTGCAGAGCTGTGTGGATTCAAGAACCGTTGGGCACTTTCTAACGCTCGCAAGCGTTTGGAAGGTTTTGACTATAGTTTGATAGAAGAATATGTTTCATAAAGATATTTGACAAACTATTTTGCTTGTACAAAGGTGTGGTGTTCTCCGCACCTTTTTTTTGTTGTTTTGCTACTTCTCACCACTAAAAATTACACCAATACTTACATTTCAATGTGCTTTTTCTGTGAATATGAGGCGGATTTAGTTAAAAGATGTATAATCCAACGCACGTTCACGTGGAAAAACTGATATTCACGAGAAAAAACTCACGTTCACCACACTTTGAGATTATTTTCATAAATTTGCAAGCGTTGACTATGACACGACAAGGTCATCAACAAAAAAGTAAAAGATTATTAACTTTGCTTCTGATTGCTTTATATTGGTAATGTGAATGTAATTGTGAGTTATTTTATGTTTATATAAGGTATAAGTAAAATAAAGAAGTTTTAAACCTAAAAGATTATGAAAAAGAAAATTTATCCAATGCTATTTGTCGCAGCCTTGAGCCTGTCGGCATGTACGGAGGTTTTAGAACCTAACGTGGACTATGGTGGAAACACATTCATCAACGACTATTCAGCGTTGGTCGATGCAGTGAACAACCTAAACAAGACTTTACAAGAGCGTTTTGATGCTCTCAATCAACTGCTGAAGGGCAATATGGTAGATATCAAACTTGCCATTGACTCCAACACGGGTGCCATCAAAGTTCTCAGCGAGAAGACAGAGCAAGGATTGAAGGACGTGAACACCTCCATATTCAATGGATTCACCACCCTTTCAGGCAAAATTGACGAACAGGGCAAGAGCATTGTTGTTGCCATGAACAACAACGGTGAGTTGCTGCGTCTCCAGATTGACGAGACTGGCAAGTTGCTCTCTACCTCTTTGTTGAACTCAACGGATGCCATCGTGAAGGCCATCAACGACCAGACGAAGTCGTTGGAGGAGCGCTTCGCCATCTTGGACGCTTCCTTGAAGGCTGGCTTTACCGATGTGAAGGTCAGCGTAGATAAGAATACAGGCGCCATCACCTTGTTGGATAAGAATACAAACGCAAGCCTTGAAAAGATTAACGGTTCGTTAACAGATGGCTTTAAGTTGCTCAAAGAGCAGATTTCTACGACAGGCAATGATGTCATCTACGCATTGGACAACAACGGCAACTTGCTCCGTGTTGAATTGGGCAAGCAGCAGGAGGCTCTCAGTGCCACCATCGTAGGTCAGACAACCAAGCTCATCGCTGCCATCAATGACCAAACCAGCACTTTGGACAAGCGCATTAAAGCCTTGAGTACCGTAGTGGAGACTGGTCTGAAGAATGTAGTGGCCAGCGTAGATAAGAACACAGGTGCCATCACGTTGCTCGACAAGAATACACAGGTAAGCCTCAATGGTATCAACATGTCCTTGGGTAAGATTGACGGAACTTTGATTTCTGGATTCCAGGCTATCAAGACAGAAATTTCTACCACAGGTGGTAATATCATCACAGCATTGGACAAGAACGGCAACTTGCTCCGTCTGGAACTTGACAAGCAGCAGAAACTTCTCAGTGCAACAATCGTGACTCAAACTAACAAGCTCGCTAAGGCTATCAACGATCAGACAGCATCTTTGAGTAGCCGATTTAAAGCACTCACCTTTGCTCTTTCTACAGGTTTGGTAGGTATCATGTTGGAGATTGACAAGAACACAGGTGCCATCAAGACCTTAGATACAAATACACAAGCAAGTTTGGGTACTCTCAATACGACTATTTTGAATGGCTTCAACAAATTGAACGAGACCGTGGACGACAAGGGCAACAAGATTGTCACAGCCATCGGTACACAAACTGATGCCATCGGTACACAAACAGAAGCTATCAAGAAGCAAGGTAAGTTGCTGCGCATGACTATCACGAAGTCTGGTAAACTGATAGCAGCAGAGATTGTAGGTAGCATCAATACATTGAATGCAACTCTTGAGAGTCAGAATGCTTTGTTGGAATCTAAGTTGGATGCTATCAACACCGCCATCTCAAGTGGTTTGGCAAAGGTGACAGCACAGGAAAGGAGGATCAACAGGACGCTCGACTTGCGCTTAACTGCCATCGACACCCAGTTGAAAGGTACCAACACTGAGTTGCAAAACGCAAACGCTCAGTTGAAGACACTGAACACCACCTTAAAGAAGCTCAACAAGAACTTAGTATCTGGCTTCAAGACTGTGAAGAACAGCATCAATAATATGTCTGGTGAATTGTCTGTCAAACTTGCCGACAACACGACAGCTATCGTCAACATGGAAGGCAGCATGAAGGACAATCTCAAGAGCCTGAAGGATGCCGTAGATAAGCAGGGAGGCGATATCGTTACCGCTATCGGCAATAACGGAGAAGTAGTTGCTGCTGCTATCGACAAGAACGGCAATGTTATCAGCACGGCCATTACAACCCAAGGTGGTGCTATCAAGGATGCCATCAGCGACAATACCGAACAAATCGGTCTGGCGATTGTTGGTGTCGTAGATGCTATCACAAAGCAGACCGCAGACCTCAACAAGGCTATAAAAGATGGTACTGCTTCCGTGGTTGCTTCCAATGGTGAATTGAAGACTGCTATCGAAAAAGCCATCAAGTCACTGGAGAATAAGCAGGACGCAAATGCCAAGATGCAGATTGAACTCTTGAAAAAGATGCTGGCTGACAATGGTATCTATAAGAATCCAGACGACAACTCTTCCATCTATGTAGATCCAAGTTTGTGGAATTTAATCTATTATAGTGATCTCCATAACGTCATTGCCAAAATGCTGACTGTAGCAGAAGAACCATCTCTTACCTATTCTGCCGCATACGCTGCACGTGATAATGAATTGGATAATGTATCCACCGAGATTTGGGCAGAAAAAATAGGAAATGGCCCTGCTACATTAGCTGCAGGAACCCTCCAACCAATGGATTTGGCAAATGGCAAGCAGGTAATACGAGTGACTAAGGTTATTTCTAATATAACATATCGTTTTACTTCTTCTGACAAAAAGATCGTGAGGATAAATTACATTGATTCTGAAGGAAAATTAGCAATGAATTCTTATGATACGGAGGTAACAAAGACATTCACAACATACGCTAATGGCATTATCACCTCTCTTGTGAAGTGCAACATTTATCTTGAGCCAAATGCGACTGTAACCAGCATACCAGAATATACTTGGCCAGAGTAGAAACTTAAAGCTTGGAGATTATGAAAATGAAACGTTTAACTATAGTGGCGGCCGTCATAGCGACGGCTACCACACTTCAAGCCCAGACCTACAATGATACGGTGCGAACCCACACCTGGTCCATCTACGGACAGGGTGGTGTAAGCTACTATCATGGTATGCGAGGAGCGGATGTCTCGGATTCGAGAAGACCTATTTCGCCCGACGCAGCGGTAGGCTTGAAGTATAACATCAAGCCATGGGTGAGAATTGGCCTGAACTTGGAATACACCATGCTAAAAGCTACTGGCAAGCATGTGGCTTCCTCTACTGTCACAAAGAATGACTTTGTGATAACAGACCCTTCTACAGGCAAAACTTACCCTGCGCCATTGGAGACAAAGATTGACCGCATACAGAACCGCTACAATATGCACTATGCGATGGCCGACCTCAACTTCGATTTCAATATCATGGAGTTTTGGCACAATCGCAAGGCACAGAAGTTCAACTTGTGGTTAGGAGTGGGAGCGGGTTACCTACATGGCTGGAACCGATTCTCTGCCACTACTTCCTATAGGGAGTTGGCAGTAGCGAAAGGTGAGGGATATTATAATGTCTATAGCCACGACTACCTGACCTCAGATGTGGAGAAAAAGCAGGTGAATGCCTTGTACATCCCGGTTTCCCTGAGCTTCGAGTACGACATCACGCCTCGTTGGACCATCGGTTTAATAGGACAGTACAAGTACTTACCTCTCGACAACGACCTCACGCCTAAGGGCATAGTTAGTGGTGGATTGGTTCTTCGCTACAACTTTGTGGGCAAACGTATGCCAACCAACAAGGCACTCTATTACAACACGCTTGCTGAACAGCAGGAGATGAAGGACGCTTACGAGCGACAACTGCAGGATAAGCAACGTGAGAATGACGGTTTGCAAAGCAAGCTGCGCAAGAGCCAACAGGAGAATGCCGACTTGAAGGCGTTGGTGGAGGATTGCCAAAATGCTAATGCGAAGGTAAATGGTCATGATGTCTATTTCCCAGTCAACAAGACTAAAATTATCGAGCAGGAACGCATTCGCCTAAATGATTTCATTGCTTCTCTGAAGGAGCAGAAGAACTATAAGTTGACCATCATCGGTGAAGCATCATCAGATGGTCCTTCTTCCAAGAACTTCAAGCTCAGTGAGGGGCGTCTGAACAATGTCGTAGATTATCTCAAGAAGAAAGGCATAGAGGACTTCTCCATCAAGTTGGAGAAAGCAGTGGGAGACAGCAATGGCTGCCCAGACATAAAGTGTCGCAGAGTTCAGATTACTGTAGAGTAAAGTCCTCAGTAACAGGGAGCTTAAATTATGTAAACCTTTTATACAAAAAGCCGCCTCAAAAAGGAAAAATAAATTCCTCAGGGGCGGCTTTTATTTTTTTCTATAGTAGCAACAGCTTGATAGCACGACTACTTTTTTCTTTGTTCTTCAACAATTCATTCTATTGTTTTTTCAACCAGTCTTTATCTTTCTCATTCTCTTCTGTGAATCTTTTGTCATCGAAAAGGCTTGTCTGTCCTGTCAACTCGTCGATAACCTGCTGTTCACTCTTGCCTGCATCAGGATCAAGATTCTCACGTAGTTCCGTAGTGGTGTTTTCAGAAGAATTGCCATCGTTCCCGCCACTTTGAGTACCCTTAAAAGAATCATCTGCAGAACCTTCTTCCTCCCCACCAGTTGGTTCAGGGAATCTCGTTGGCTCCAGTTCTTCGATGCTTTCTATCTTCCAGGTAGTGAGACGCTTGCCCTTTGCCTTGAAACTCTTCTGTCCAATAAACTGTTCTGCATCGATTTCCTCGGCAGGTCGGATAGCATCCACGCCGCCATAGGTAACCTTGATTCTCGGATAAACCGTGTCGGTGAGCAAAATCAGCTTGCAGTTAGGATTTTCACCCATGAAATTCTGATGGCGCTTGATGGCATCCATCGTGAAGCGCTTGATATAAGGATAGCCCTGATTGTCGGCATCGTAGAGAATGGCGGTCCAGATCTTGTGCTCGTCCCATTTTTCCAGACGGAGGATGTTGTCCTCGTAGTGGTTGTTCGGGTCGAAGTTGGTGATGTAGAAATCGCCATCGTCGAGTACTACCAGGATGCTTTCGTCGTCATTGAATTCACCGAGGAATCTTCCGTTCTCATCATAGTTGATGCGGTTTACGTCTGGGTCAAACCAAACCTTTCTTCCTCCCAAGGTGCTGTGACCGTGACTCTTCAGTCCGATGCGTTTGATGGTACGCTTGGTCAGGAGATTTCCCTTGGCAGCACGTCCCTTGATGAGTATTTCGGAGAAATCCTTCTCCAGGAAGATGCTCTGTCGTTTCTTCGACAGGTCTGGCTCCATAGTTACCTTGATGATTTCCGCTTCGCCATTAGGGTTGGCGGTGAAGTAGATGATGCGGCTGCCAGGAGTACCCTGGGTGATGTCGTACAGTTTGTCGCGGGTCATCGCCGTCACGTTGAATCGCTTGATGAAATAATCACCTTGTTTTCCGTCGCGATAAACGCAGTTGTAGATGGTGCGCTTGTCGTTTTTCTTGAATACCTGTACGTGGAGAATGTTCTTTCCTACGAATATCTTGTCGGCCACCTTTATGACCTTAAATTTTCCGTCTTTATAGAAGACGATGATGTCGTCGAGGTCGGAACAGTTGCATACGAATTCATCCTTCTTGAGTCCGGTTCCTACGAATCCTTCCTGTCGGTTGATAAACAATTTCTGGTTGGCTTCTACCACCTTGGTCACCTCGATAGTGTCGAAGTTGCGTATCTCGGTTTTGCGAGGATGTAACTTGCCGTATTTGCCTTTGAGGTATTCAAACCAGTTGATGGTCACATCGGTCATGTGGGCAAGGTCGTTTTCTATCTCAGCCAGTTCCGCCTTAATCTTCATCAGGAGATCATCCGCCTTATCCTTATTATATTTAAGAATACGCTGCATCTTGATTTCGAGCAGTTTGAGAATGTCATCCCGGGTGATTTCGCGATGGAAAGCATACTGTACCATTCCCTTGCCATCCACCTCGGCAGTAAAGAGCTTGTCCTTGAAAGGTTCCAACTTTGAGTCGATGAATGCCACTACCTCATCCTGACTCTTACTCTGCTCAAACTTGCGCTCCTTGTAGATGCGCTCCTCGATGAAAATGCGCTCCAGAGAGGAGAAGAAGAGCTGTTCTTCCAATTCGCCCTTGCGAATCATGAGTTCCTTGCGGAGCAGTCCCATCGTGCAATCTACGCTATGCTTGAGCACATCGCTGACGGTGAGGAACTTTGGCTTGTTGTCCTCGATGACGCAGCAGTTGGGTGAAATGTTGATTTCGCAGTCGCTGAAGGCATAGAGGGCATCCATCGTCTTGTCTGACGACGTGCCAGGAGTCAGATGGACGAGAATCTCCACGTTGGCAGAAGTCACATCATCCACCTTTCTGGCCTTGATTTTACCTTTTTCTACAGCCTTGGTGATAGATTCGATGAGGCTTCCTGTAGTCTTACTGTATGGAATCTCGCTGATGATCAGAGTCTTGTTGTCGAGTTTGTCTATCTTGGCACGAACTTTCAGCACACCGCCCCGCTGGCCATCATTGTATTTGCTTACATCAATGGCACCACCTGTAGGGAAATCAGGATAAAGCGTGAATGGTTCGCCCTTCAGATAGTGAATGGCTGCATCGCAGAGATCATTGAAGTTGTGGGGCAGCACCTTGCTGCTCAAGCCTACGGCGATACCTTCTGCACCTTGTGCAAGGAGCAGAGGAAATTTGGCAGGCAGGGTGATAGGCTCTTTATTGCGGCCGTCGTATGAGAGCTGCCAGTCGGTAGTCTTCGGGTTGAATACTACGTCGAGTGCAAACTTGGAAAGTCGTGCCTCGATATAGCGGGGAGCTGCCGCACGGTCGCCAGTGAGAATATTTCCCCAGTTACCCTGTGTGTCGATGAGCAGGTCTTTCTGTCCCATCTGTACCAGGGCATCACCGATGGAGGCGTCACCGTGAGGATGAAACTGCATGGTGTGGCCCACGATATTTGCCACCTTGTTGTATCTGCCATCATCCATACGTTTCATGGAGTGGAGAATGCGTCGCTGTACAGGCTTCAATCCGTCCTCGATGTGAGGCACAGCACGCTCCAGAATTACGTACGAGGCATAGTCGAGGAACCAGTTCTGGTACATACCGCTGAGATGGTGTACAGCGGATGCGTCGAATCGGTTCACCGGCTTATAATCGGAATGCTGTTCGGTCTGATTTTTCAAATCATCCTTTGACGAATCCTCTAAGTCGTCCTTTTGCGAATCCCCCAAATCGTCTTTAGAGGTGTTCTGCAGGTCGTTATTTTGAGAATCTTGCAAGCTGTCAGGATTTTGACCTTCTATTCCGTCTTTATCTTTAATTTCGTCGCTCATAGATAGCTTTTAATACTTATTTTGATAATTTATGGCAAAAATACAACAAAATTTCGAGAAAAAAGCGTATCTTTGCCGAAAATTTGAAAAAAATAAGTTTTTATCATGGCACAGGAAGATGTTTTTAAGAAAATCGTAAGCCATTGCAAAGAATATGGCTTTGTATTCCCAAGTAGTGAAATTTATGATGGCTTGGCAGCTGTTTATGATTATGGACAGAATGGTGTTGAGCTGAAAAATAATATCAAGCAGTATTGGTGGCAGAGCATGGTATTGCTGCACGAGAACATTGTTGGTCTTGATGCTTCTATCTTCATGCACCCTACTGTTTGGAAGGCTTCCGGACACGTAGATGCTTTCAATGACCCATTGATTGATAACCGCGACTCTAAGAAGCGTTATCGTGCTGATGTGCTCATCGAGGATCACATGGCTAAATACGAAGAGAAGATTGCTAAGGAGATTGCTAAGGCAAAGAAGCGTTTCGGCGACAGCTTTGATGAGGCTCAGTTCCGTGCTACCAATCCTCGTGTTCTCGAAAACCAGAAGAAGTATGATGAACTTCATGCTCGCTATACTGAGGCTATGCAGGGTCCTAACCTGGAGATGCTGAAGCAGATTATCGAGGATGAGGGTATCGTTTGCCCTATCAGCGGTACCAAGAACTGGACTGACGTTCGCCAGTTCAACCTGATGTTCTCTACCCAGATGGGTGCTGCCAGCGATGCTACAAGCAAGGTATATCTCCGTCCTGAGACTGCTCAGGGTATCTTCGTAGATTATCTGAGTGTTCAGAAGACTGGTCGTATGAAGTTGCCATTCGGTATCTGCCAGATTGGTAAGGCTTTCCGTAACGAGGTTGTTGCCCGTCAGTTTGTATTCCGTATGCGTGAGTTCGAGCAGATGGAGATGCAGTTCTTCTGCCAGCCAGGTACTGAGATGAAGTGGTTTGAGTATTGGAAGAAGGTTCGTCTGGCATGGCACGAGGCTCTCGGCATGGGTAATGAGAACTATCGCTACCACGACCACGAGAAGTTGGCTCACTATGCTAACGCTGCTACAGATATCGAGTTTAAGATGCCTTTCGGTTTCAAGGAGGTTGAGGGTATTCATAGCCGTACCGATTTCGACCTTTCTCAGCACGAGAAGTTCAGCGGCCGTTCTATCAAGTACTTCGATCCTGAGAAGAACGAGAGCTATGTGCCTTACGATGTAGAGACTTCTATCGGTGTTGACCGTATGTTCCTCAGCGTAATGTGCCACTCTTACTGCGAGGAGAAGTTGGAGAATGGTGAGACACGTGTTGTATTGCGTTTGCCAGAGGCTTTGGCTCCAGTGAAGTGCGCCGTATTCCCATTGGATAAGAAGTATGGTCTCCCAGAGTTGGCTCACGAGATTGTAGATGAGTTGAAGTTCCATTTCAATACTCACTATGGCGATCCTAAGGATTCTATCGGTAAACGTTATCGTCGTCAGGATGCCATTGGTACTCCATTCTGTATCACCGTTGACCACGAGACTCCAAATGATCATAAGGTAACTCTCCGTTATCGTGATACTATGGAGCAGGAGCGTGTTGCTATCAGCGACTTGCGCAGTATCATCGAGGAGCGTGTGAGCATCACAAGCGTATTGAAAAAGCTTGGCAAGGAAATCAAGAATTTCTAATTGCCCCAGTATTTCGGGATATACCTGTATGATTTGTGTAGTCTGAGTGATATGCATATATATAATAAGGTATATGATATAGCAAAACAAAAGATTTAGATGAACTTTAAGAATATTAAATATTTGTTCTTTCTGCTGATGACGGTTTTCGTACTGTCATCATGCAGTGAGACGAATGAGGACGAGTCGAATTCTGAGTTTAGAAATTGGCAGGAGCGTAATGATAAGGCTTTTGCTGATACATTAGCTAAAGCCCGACAGCAGATTGCCAATGGAAGTTCGGAGTGGAAGGTGATACGTAGCTGGACACTTCAGAACCAGACATCCACTACGGAAGGACAAGGTGCTGCTTCTACCCTAAAGTATAATGACGATGATTATATCGTGGTGCATATACTGAAGAAGGGTAATAGCGATGCTAATCTGCTCTATACCGATTCTATCCAGTTGAGTTATCGTGGTAGATTGATTCCATCCGATTCTTATGCCAATGGTTATGTTTTTGACCAGACTTTTGTTGCTGATGCGTATAGTCCGGAAACGGCTAAGCCAACAAAGACGACTATTAATTATGGTTGGATAGATGGTTTCACCACAGCCCTTTTGGGCATGCATGTCGGAGATCACTGGCAGGTATTCATTCCTGCTAATCTCGCTTATGGTAGCAGCGCAAACTCAACCGTTCCTGCTTATTCTATGCTTCGCTTCGAAATGGCATTGACTGCCTATAAGCGAGGTAAAGGTAGCTGGATAACGGAAAAATAATATCAGGCAGTAATATGCTTTATATGTATAGCAATATACTCGCATATAATGACTGCTGAAAGATATGATGAAATTTTAGCCTTGGGAGTAGTGATACTTTCAAGGCTTTCTTTTTTTCCCCCTCTTTTTCCTCCTTTATGATTCCATGATTTTCATTTCTATTTTCAATTCTAAAAATGTGTTGCGAAGGTTAAATTAGTGTTTGTGTTCGTACACAATCCTTTGACGTATATCAAAAAAATGTTAGAAAGCTGCAAATTTATTCATAAAAATATTGTGGGTTCCAAGAAATGTAGTACCTTTGCATCAGAAATATAAGTTTTAGGTTTTTAGTTAGGTAATAAATTGTTCTAGGTTTGGTTTTTTAAAAGGTAGGTTATTAAGATTGTAATTCAAGGACGACAGGTATTAGAAGAAAAGGTAAATAAAGATTGTTTATTCAAGGACGACAAATAGGTTAGGTTAGTTTTCATAAAGGTGAAAGTATGTATTTTAGGAATATTGATTGAAGGTAATAATTATTTATGTTAATAAGAAATGGCGGTTCCTCAACATGGAGTCGCCATTTTCCGTGTATTTTGTTTTGACGTAAAACGATAAAAGAATAGATAGAAAATATAAATAAGAAATATGCTATATAGTAAGAAAACAGAATATCTGATGGAGTCGATTCGTTCGGGTAGAACGATGGCACGTAGCGAGAAACTCAATCTGATTGTGGGATTGAGTATCCCGTCTATGTTGGCACAGATTTCCACCGTCCTGATGTTTTTTATTGATGCCTCTATGGTTGGTCATCTGGGTGCTGAGGCTTCAGCCAGTATCGGTCTGATAGAATCTACCACATGGTTGGTTGGCAGTTTGCTGAGTGCGGCTGCCACAGGATTCTCAGTGCAGGTAGCTCATTTTATCGGAGCCAATGATTTTGTGAAGGCGCGTCAGGTCTTTCGCCATGCCTTGATTTGTGGACTGGCTTTCAGTGTGTTCCTCTCGCTCATAGGAGTGGGAATACATTCACATCTTCCATACTGGTTGGGTGGTGGTGCTGATATCGCTTCAGCATCTTCTGGTTATTTCCTGATATATTCCTTAGTGCTTCCCTTCGTGTATCTTTATCATACTTCCGAGATGATGCTCAAGTCGGCAGGTAATATGCATACGCCGAGCGTGATGGCTATACTGGTGTGTATTTGTGATGTAATTTTCAATTATATTTTCATTTATATCTGCAAACTCGGGGTTGTGGGTGCAGCTATGGGTACAGCCTTGGCATATATCTGTATTTCACTACCCAATCTCTATCTGTCGGCTTGTAAGAACCGGATGCTTAATCTCCGTCAGGACCATGTGCGTTTTCATTGGGTAAAGGAATATGTGCAGAGAGCCTGCAAGATCAGCATCCCTATCGCCATACAGAATATTCTGATGAGTGGAGCACAGATTGTGAGCACCATGATTGTGGCACCATTGGGCAACATAGCCATTGCTGCCCATTCTTTTGCGATTACTGCAGAAAGTCTTTGCTATATGCCTGGTTATGGTATCGGTGATGCTGCTACTACTCTGGTAGGACAGACTCATGGGGCGGGGCGCATAGACCTGTGCAGGAACTTTGCTTATATGACCGTTGGCCTTGGTATGCTGGTGATGGCATTGATGGGAGTCATCATGTATGTCTTTGCGCCAGAAATGATAGGAGTGCTTTCTCCTGTGGAGGCCATCCGACAGTTGGGTACTACCTGTTTGCGCATCGAAGCATTTGCCGAACCGTTCTTTGCTGCGAGCATCGTGACCTATTGTGTCTGTGTGGGAGCAGGTGATACATTCAAGCCTGCTGCTATCAATCTCGGTACCATGTGGCTCGTGCGACTCACTCTTGCCTACGCCTTATCCAAAAGCTACGGATTGGAAGGTGTGTGGATTGCGATGGCTACGGAACTTACTTTCCGTGGAGTTCTCTTCCTCATACGCCTTTTCCGCGGTTCTTGGATGAAGAGCTTTCAGGTGCATGGATAAAGGACTTCCGATTCATTGAGTTAGTGCATGATTTTCCAGGCTAAAGTGTGAAAATAGCGATAAAAGCGTGAAAATGAGGGATAAAGAGTGAAAAAAACTACAAAATATTTGTTTTCTCCCTTTAATTATGTTATTTTTGCATTCTGAAAGCTACCCAAAGGCGTGGGGATTTCGTTTTATACTATAAATGTATATTCAGAAAATATCCATTTTCTATAATATGTATGTGTATAGATTAAATAATAAAATGTAAGTAATAATTCTAACATTATAATAAAACATGAGATTAAAGCAGTTTTTTGTAGCGGCAGTGATGCTGCTGGCTACAGGCTCAATGGTGGCACAGCAGATGCCTCAGGTTCCTGTTGACAAGGATGTGAGAATCGGTCACCTTGACAACGGCCTTACCTACTACATTCGTCACAACAATTTCCCTGAGCATGTAGCAAGTTTCTACATTGCACAGAAGGTTGGTTCTATTAATGAGAACGACGACCAGCGTGGTTTGGCTCACCTCTTGGAGCACTTGGCTTTCAATGGTTCTGAGCATTTCCAGGGCAATAGCCTTCAGAACTATCTTCAGAGCATTGGTGTGGAGTATGGTAAGAATTTGAATGCTTACACAAGTATCGACAAGACCGTTTACTATTTTACCGACGTACCAACTACTCGTACTACAGCCGTAGATTCTTGTATGCTCATCCTCAAGGATTGGAGCAATGGTATCTCTCTTACCAAAAAGGCTATCGACGATGAGCGTGACGTTGTACACAATGAGTACCGTATGCGTATGGTAGGTCAGCAGCGTATCATGGAGCGTTCACTTCCTGCACTTTATCCTGGCAGCAAGTACGGTTATCGTATGCCAATCGGTCTGATGAGTATCATTGATGGTTGCGATCCTGAAACTCTCCGTGCTTACTATCGCAAATGGTATCGTCCGGACAATCAGGCTATCATCATAGTAGGTGATATAGATGTTGATCACATAGAGGCACAGATCAAGAAACTCTTCAGCGGCATCAAGGTTCCTGCTAATGCAGCAAAGGTGATCCCTGAGTTGGTTCCTGACAATGATACAGCTATCTATGTAGTTGACAAGGACAAGGAGCAGAACTACGATGTGGCTATGATCAGCATGAAGCACGATGCTACACCTGACTCTTTGAAGGGTAGTCTCAATTACTTCGCTACTTCTTATGTTCAGAGTGCAATTGCCAGCATGCTTAGCTCTCGTTTGGGCGAAAAGTCATTGGAGGCTGACTGTCCATATCTCCAGGCTGGTTGTGATAATGGCAGCTACTTGGTTTCCCGCACAAAGGATGCTTTCAGTCTTACTGCAGTTGCCAAGCCTGGCAAGATGCTTGAGGCTTATGCAGCTGTTCTCCGTGAGGCTAAGCGTGCTAAGGACTTCGGTTTCACGGCTACTGAGTACGTTCGCTATAAAGAGGATTTCATGAGCGGTTTGGATAAGATGTATTCTAACCGTGATAAGATGAAGAATGAGCAGTTTACTTCTCAGTATGTAGATCATTTCATCTCTAATGAGCCAATCCCTTCTGTAGAGGATGAATATCAGATCTATAAGATGATGGTTCCAAGTATTCCTGTTGAGGCTATCAATGCTTATGCCAAGGAGTTGATTTGCGAGACTGATACCAACTTCGTAACACTTCTGATGATGCGTGATGCTGAGGGTGCTGTTTATCCAACACAGCAGCAGTTGGCTGACGTCGTAAAGCAGGTGCGTGGTGAAAAGCTCGAAGCTTACGTAGATAATGTAAAGCAGGAACCATTGATGGCAGAGCTTCCTAAGGCTGGTAAAATCAAGAAGACTACAGAGAATAAGCTCTTCGGTTACAAGATGCTTACCCTCTCTAATGGTGCCAAGGTTGTGCTCAAGAAGACTGACTTCAAGAACGACGAGGTACAGTTTGCTGCTACAGCAAATGGTGGTACTTCTGCTTTCGGAACAAAGGATCTCAACGAGGTGAAGATGATGGGTGCCTTGATGAACTCAAGTGGTTTGCGTGGCTTTACCAATAATGACCTTGAGAAGGTATTGGCTGGTAAGATTGCTTCTTGCGGATTCAGTGTTTCAAAATACCGTCATGGTTTGGCTGGTGGCTCAACTCCAAAGGATTTGGAGACTTTGATGCAGCTCATCTATTTGAAGCTCACCAATCTGACTAAGGACGAGAAGGCTGTCAACAACCTGATCAACAATCAGGTAACAGCACTCGCTAATCGTAGCAACAATCCTCAGGCTGTATTCCAGGATTCATTGACCAGTACTCTCTATCCTGGTAATCCAGTATTCCGCACAATGACAGTGGATGAGGTGAAGAGTGTAAACTACGATCGCGCACTTGAACTCGGTAAGCAGCTTTTCGGTAATGCGAAGGATTATACTTTCTTCTTTGTCGGCAACTTCGATGAGGCTAAGATTCTTCCTCTTATCGAGCAGTATATCGCTTCTTTGCCAAGCAACGGAAAGAAGTTTAAGAACGTAGAGACATTGCCAGTGAAGGGTGAAGTTGTCAACAAGTTTACCAAGGCGATGGAGAATCCACAGGATGTAGCTGTTGAGATCTGGTGCTCAGAGGCTCCTTATACATTGCGCAACTCAGTTCTTGCTGATATCGCAGCCCGTGTTATCAATATGGATTACAACCGTAATATCCGTGAGAAGTTGAGTGCTGCTTATTATGCAGGTGCTGATGCTATGGAAAGTGTAAAACTTGATGGCAAGACCATGCGTGTAGGTGTTACTGGTAATGCAATGATGAACCCAGACAAGTCTAAGGATGCTATTCCTTACTTCTATTCTGGCTTGAAGGATGCGATGGAACAGCCTAATCTGGATGACCTCCAGAAGGTGAAGGAAATCCTTCTGAAGCAGGCTGATGTAAACTGTAAGCAAAATGGCTATTGGATGGGTGTTATCTCTGAGTATTTGCTTTATGGTATTGATACTCATACCAACTACAAGAAGGAGGTAAGCTCTGTAGATGCAAAGGCAGTGAGCGATTTCCTCAAGAATGTAGTGATGAAGGATGGCAACCACGTAGAGGTTATCATGCATGCTACAAAGGCTGGTGAGGCTAAGTAACAAGAAAAATGTCACATAAATATATGAAATCCCGATACAATTGTTGTTGTATCGGGATTTTTTTGTACCTTTGTCCACAAAATAGAGAGTTTAGTGAAAGGTAAGTTTCATGTCTTAATTTAAAAGTAAATGAATTTCAAGAAGATGAATTTCAAGAAGATGAATTTCAATTCGTTGAAGCGAATTGTTTTGGCACTTATGCTGATAAGTGTAAGCATGGTGAGTGTGCAGGCACAGCTTCTTTACAAGATCAGTAAGGACAGTACCAATCTGAAGCCTTCCTATATCATGGCTTCCAACCGGCTCATGAATCCTATGGGTGTTGTCAGTCTGAGTGGTGAGTTGAAGGAAGCACTTACGAATACCGATCAGATGTATTTCGAGGTAAACAAGGCGGCTTATCAAGAAACCATCAATGGTGCTAAGAAACTGGCTGACGGCAAGACTCTCCTCAGTTTGCTTACTCCGGCTCAGCAGACAAAGCTTAATGCTTTCCTCAAGAAATACATGGAGGTGGATTTCCGTAGTTCCTATGTGCAGAAAAAGTATGGTAACCTGACTCCTGCTGCCTTGATGGAAGATATGGAGCAGTTGCTCTTTGTGGCCAACCACATGGGTATGTATGATCCTACTCATACTTTCGACCAGTATTTTGAAGCACAGGCAAAGGCAAACAATGAGACTGTAGGCGGTTTAAGTGATGTGGATGCTTATATCAATGCTACCTATAAGAGTGACCTGAAGCAGCAGGTGGCACGCTTGGTAGAGTTTCTTGAGAATGAGCCTACTGAGTTGGCCAAGTTGAATAAAGCTGTAGGTGCTTTCAAGGCACAGGACGTAGATGCTGCTTTCAAGGCTACAGGCGCTCATGTTTCTCAACCAACTCTTGAGGCTTGGGCTGCAAAGGTGCAGACTGTGATGGCAGAGAAGCCAACCTTCTTTGTTGTTGACGCTGCCAATTTAGGTGGTGAGAATGGTCTTCTCCAGTTGCTCCGCAATGCGGGTTGCAAAGTAGAAAAGTAATAAACTGAGCCCTTTTTTTAAGTGGGCTCAGTGAATAATTATATAGAACTATTTTTTCTGTGATGGCAAACTACAACAAAAAAGAATCGGTATGGTGGATTTTCGAATAGAAATTGGTGGAAATACACGAAAAGAGAAGAAAAAATGTAGTTTATGAATCGGATTCGAATACACTTTCATTATTGTCCACTATAAAATTTCAATATTGCACCTTTATCTATATGGAAAGAAGTAATTTTGCAATATAATAATAAAATGAACTTGTCAAACCGTATCTGAAAAACATTTGAGCGCAATACAGAGATTCATTCTTTGTTTTGATAAATCACATTCAATAGATATAGGCAACAAGAAAGCGATGATTAAATAAAACAAAAAACATTATAAATATAAATGAAAGTAAAATGAAAAGATTGATTGACTTTTGCTTGCTTCTCCTGATGGTATTCTGGGGAAGCAATGCTTGGGCGGATAAGACGATGACATTCAGTGCCACATCACCGACGACAAGCGATTGTAACCTAACCAAACTGAGCGCTTCCCCAGGAAATTCCGGTTCGATTGCACACGGAGGCATTACTTTGACAATCACTGCAGCAAGCGGTGCCAGTTGGAACGCCAAACCTGGTTCTAAACATGAAAAAACGATTGGGCTAGCGCCAGATGCCAACATCACGATTTCAAGCTCAGCAGAAACGAAGATTACACAAATTGTATTTAATTTTGAAAAGGATATAAATAAAGGGTCCTTTGCTGAAAGTCCAACTATAGGCGGCACTTTAAACAACTCCATGAGTAATGTCAACGCACAAGGTGTCAACACACAAACCTGGTCATTGAAGGAAGGTACAAATTCTGTATCCCTTACCAATAATAGTACAGATAAAGCCTACATCACATCCATTGACATCACTTATCAAACAGGTGGCTTGGACAATTATACGGTACAGGATTACCCTTACACATGGAATTTCACAGACGAGAGCCTATGGGAAAAATCAAAAAGCCAATTCGTAACTGAAATTTGGACATATAGCACTAAAGATGGAGCCGATGAATGGCGAAACTCACCTACTGTTGCCACAGGTTATGATGTGGACTTACTTCGTGGTCTTCGCTTCACAAATCACGTATGCGCAGATAGAAGAGGAAAATGCGTTTCCCTTCCAAGAAATGCCACCATCACCATTCCTTCTCTTCATAAAGGACAGAAGGTAAAGATTAATTATACGGGTGTAGGCATTCTTCCGACGACCAACCTGAAAGTTTCTCAAGAAAGAAAGGACAATATAGAAATATACAAAGTGACTAAAGATGGTGATGCCAGCCTAACCATTGACTCGAACGGAGCAGTTTGGGGAGTATGGATTTCGCAAATCTCTGTACTTGATGCCGCACCTGTTCTTACCATGACAACACCTGAGAACACAACAGGAGTCGATCCTAACCTCAGATCCATCACGGTGACTTCTGATAAACCATTGTGGGCTTACGATGTCAATGGAATCAAGACTTCTACGGCGAAAAACATCACGGCCACATTGACCTCTGACGACGAAGACAACAACATGGAAGTAACTGCCACTTTGAACGCAGGTGAAACTGTACTCAACTTTACACTACCCCAAGGCGAGCAGTTGGAGTCAGCTACCACATATACCTTGAATATTCCTGAAAATATGATCATGGAGACTTCGGGTACGGGCAACAAGAACTGCAGCTTCACATTCTCAACCAAGGGATTGAAGTATTTGGGAGCATACAATGGAGATACAAGAATTGAAGCTAATCCATATACAGTTTCCACACTCGACAACAACCGAGTGGCGTTTGCTTTCGAAGAAAAACTTGAGAAAACAGCCGACTTCAAAGTTACCGTATCCGACGGTACGACAGTAAAGTCATATACTAAGGATTCTAAAGAATGCGTCATTAACGCTGATTACAATTACACGAGACTTTACGTGCCAGTTCAATTAAAAGCAGGTAAGTATTACTCCATCAAGATTACTGCCGGTAGCTTGAAAGATGCTACAGCAGGCTCTACCTTGAAGAACAATCAGATTGTATTGCACTTGATTAGTTCCGTGAAGGGTATAAGCCTGAGTATGACCACCCCATACAATCAGGACGAGGCTCCTCTCACCACACGTATCATCTTGTCTGCCACAGACGAAAATGGAAATAATAAAATAAATATCAAGGAAAGTGTAACAGCGACTCTCGAGGGAATAAGCGCAGACGGAAGCCAGACCCACAAAATAGAAACTGTGACGGGTATCGCAAATGGCAACAAACTTGTATTTACGCCCACAGAAGGTCAGCAGCTTCTTCCCAACTATACCTATACTTTAAAATTGAGCAAAAAGGCAGAACTTAAAGAGGTAGTCGGAACGTTGGACGATGACACCTTTGTATTTACAACAGCCAAAGTGATAGGTAACGCACCAACAGTAGAATCTACGTCCCCTGCAAAAGAATCTACCATAAAAGTGGAAGATGTTCAGCCGACTACCCCCAAGAAGATAGAAATAAAATTCAATGAAGACATCCAACTTTTGGATGGTGCCTTGATTTTCTGTCGCCCTATGGGTGGTAGCGAAAGCTATACATCTATAGAATACTACAGCGCAAGAATCGGCAGTTACGATCAGTACAATACGATTCATGCCGAAGGAAACAAATTGTGGTTTAAGTACTCTGACCAGAACTTATTCTATGGCATGCGCTATGAGGTGACAATTCCTACATACGCCATTGTAGGAAATGGCGGGCAGCCAATGGAGAAAGACATCAAGTTCTATTTCGAGACCCCTAAGTCTGCAGAGGCCAAAGACTCTCGTGATAGAAAAGATGTTTATACCTGGGATTTCACCAATATTTCATCCACCACTTTCACTAAAATCAAAGAAAGCGTAGATGAGAATAAGACCTATTGGGGATTTGACGAAAAGAACCATGCATACGGAAGTAGCAAAGCACCAGCACCATACAACAGACCATTTGCACAAGGACAAGAGATAAAAGCAGGCGCAAGCAATACCTTTATTCTGCCAGAACTAAAAGGCTTGCTGTTCAACTTAGTGAAAAACAATAGCAACAGATTCCAAATAGTATGTAAAAATGGGTCAAAAGCCAAAGGTGACACCTATCTGTACCTCAAAGGTGGAACACATTACGTCACCATTCAATCGGTTCCTGCCAATGCAATGGTTTACATAGAACACAATGGCAATGAGATGTTCAATCTGAACACATTAGGCGTCGATAGCCTCAAAACAATTCCAAACAGTAATAATAATTGCGTTTCTGTCTATCGACTCAGGGATACGGCCAAGGACTTAACTTTCTGTGTACAGGACTGCAAACTATACCGCATAGCCGTCGTCAAGGACTACAAGACTATAGGAAGTGCCGAAAAAGATTACATCAAGTATGCCACATATAGCCAGAGCTACCCTGTAGATTACAACTTGAACGCGAGTCTCAACGGAACGGCAGTCACTGCCTACAGTGTCTCTGCCGACTATCAGTCGAATGCCACCTTTGTGAAATTCACGGAATTACCGAACAACCAATCCGCTTCTGACGAAGGTGTCATCTTGAAGACTTCCGGCAACTTAGGCGAGAGCCATCCTATCTTCACAACGGATGTCAACACTACTCCCCAAAAGCCCGCAAGTAATGCCTTGGTAGGAACAGGTGACAAAGCGGCTGAATTTGCAACAGCGAAGAAAGATGGCTATCAGAACTACATCTTGACCACCAAGTATTTCCACTTGGGCAAGGAAGATCAGGTGATAGATGGCAACCAACAGTGTTTCTATAAATGGGTAAAAGGCAATGTCAAGAGCAACTACGCATACTTGCAGCTGAAGAATCCAGACAATACCAATGCCAAGACCGTCATTTATTTGGACTGGTTTGGCGATACCACGGGTATCCATGGCATGACTGCTCCATCACAGGTCACCAGTGGCAAAACCTATTACACCTTGGATGGAAGAAAAGTAACAAGTCCTACCCAGAAAGGTATCTACATCATCAATGGTAAGAAGATAATAATCAAATAAAAAAGTAAAAAGATGAAAAGAACATATATAGCACCCATGGCTGAGACCATCAAGCTCAACCTTTCCTCTTCTGTCCTGCAAGAAGGCGCAGGAATGGGAGGTGATTCTACAGGTACTTCTGGCGATCAGGCTCAAGCCAAGCAATTTAACACTTGGAGCTTTGACGACGAGGAAGAGGAAGAAAAGCAAAGCAATATTTGGGAATAATTGCCAATGCTACCATCAAGGAAATTGGCAAATTTCTCGCTAATGTAAACTTGCCTTCAGGAACCAAAAAAGTCCCGCTGTTAGGATGAAATTCCTTACAGCGGGACTTTTTTCGTGATGTCCTCGACTCTCTATCGAGCGGGGGATAAAGATCATAATCTTACAGCATAACCTTCTTCCTTATCAATGGAATTTACCACATACGAGTGTCTTCCCTCTGGAAGAAAAACAAAGCTGCACACGAGAATCTCTCTTAAAAGATAATCTCTTTAATTTCTGCTTTTAGCCTTAGAGGCAAGAGCCTCGCGGCGATCACGAAGAATGCTCTGGCATCTGCTGATAGCCTGATTCTGATTCTCTTCGTTAACCTTTACTAAACAATCGTTCATAACCTTTTGTGTTTTGATAAACCTATTGTGATTTGAATACGTTGCAAAGATAGAGCATTCTGATAAAAGATGAAAGAAAATCCTATTAAAATGCATTACTTTTAGTCGTTTTTTTGATTTACGTCAATTTTAAAGCCTTTTGTATCCCAATTTTCATGTTATATTCATACGATTCGTAGTATTTATAGGGATATTACTATGAGAAAATGGGGAAATCCTTCTGAAATTTCATTTTTTTTTGCGAACTTTGCAGTCGAAAATGGATTCTTCTTCTAAAAGAGATTGTTTTCTTCCAGGGATAATTCCATGCATAAATAGAGAGAAGGAAATGAAGAATTCCATAGGAATATTGATATATATAAAATAATAAAGGTATGAAAAAAGTAATTCTATTGACTGCTTTGGTGCTGGCTTGCACTACTGGCAGTATGGCAAATGAACTCAGCGAGTGCTCTCTTTCAGAGTTAATCAGTACTCCTGTTAAGAAAACTGCAAAGAAGACAACAAAGAAGACAACAAAGAAAACAACAAAGAAAACAACAAGCAAGAAGACAAGCTCAACTAAGTCTTCTACTAAGACTTCTACTGCGGCAACCTCTGCCACCAGTATTTCTGCAACAACAAAAACAGAAACAACAACTCCTACAACGGCAACTTCTGCTACTTCAACCTCTGCTGGTTCTGCAATAGCCGGTATTCTCGGTGGTTTGCTTGGTGGAGGCACATCTGGTAGCACAGGCAGTACTGCAGGAACCATTATCAATGGAATTCTGAACAATGTAATCGGCTCTAGTACTTTCAGCAAAGAGAGTCTTTGCGCTCATACATGGAAATACAGCAAGCCAGGTTGTGCTTTTACTTCAGAGAATCTGCTTGCCAAAGCAGGTGGCGAAATTGTAGCTAATAAGATAGAGGAGCAGTTGGAAGGTTATTACAAGAAAGCAGGTTTCTCCGGCTCAAACACTTACTTCAAGTTTAATACGGATGGAAGTTTTGAGTCAAAAATAGATGGCAAATCATGGAAAGGTACTTATACTTTTGATGAGAAGACACATGCCATCACAATGAAGGGACTCCTGTTCAGCGTTTCCGGCTATGCCACCCAGACAACCAATGGTGTCAGCCTTCTCTTTGAATCCAAGAAACTCCTTACCTTGGTTCAGACATTGACAGCTCTCAGCGGTAATTCTACACTTGGCACTATCGGCAATATCACAAAGAACTATGATGGCGTACGTGTAGGCTTTGAGATGAGTAAGTAATTTCTCATTCATCTATTGAGATATTATATAGTAATGATTATATTGCTATTATTTATATAGCAGAAAAATCCCCTTAGAGATTGCCTGAAGCAGGCTTTCACTAAGGGGACGTTTTATCTCTTTCGCTTTAAAGTTTCCTTTTTACTTGATTTCGACTTTAAGCGGAGTTTTCAATGCTTCAAGATAATCCTTGATGCGAATCTGCCATTCTGTATAGCTGCGAACATCATATTTGCTCCATGCAGCTCCGAAGTAATAGCTGAACTTTTCTCCGTCCTTCAAGCCAGTCTTGATGCCTAACGCATGACCGGTAGCGCCGTCGTGCTTCTTATCGAAAAGCTGGTAGTAGGTATTGTCAATGCCATAAGGGAAGAGTACACCTACATATACCTGAGACTGGTTACCTTCCATATTGTCGGTAGGGTCAGCGTAACTTACGTAGTCTTTTGCGAAAGTCTTAGTCTCGGTATCTTCCTCATGGATTGGGAAACCTGTAGCAAAGTCGGTAGGGTGGGTGAGGCCATCATACCAGACTGTCATCTTGTTGAAGTTGCTGCCCTTGTCGAGAGAGATGATACGATGTTCTACTACGTTCTTCTGGTCGCCCACGGTAGAAGGATTGTAGGTCAGTTCAACGGTAAATCTGAGAGGACCATTGTCTAAGATCTTGTAATCCTTATAGCAGTAAGGTAATATCTGTTCGTTACCAATCATAAGGCTTGGTGCACCGAGACCCAAGGTTGCACCTACGCGATATGGGTCGAGTCCGTTGCCCTGGTCGAGATGGAATGAGTTGCGGATATTAACTTCTTTTCCTTCTGCTTCTACTGCCTTGATCTGATCTTTGAGTTTGGCAATTCTTGCAGGATTTTTCTCCGTCTTGAGCTGCTTTTCTATTGCCTTTTTCTTAGCATCCACTCTGCACATGTTTTCCCAGGCTTTCTGGTTCTTGATGTATCGGATGTTAACCACCGTATCAGGTGTGTTCTTTACCCAGACATCCGTACCGAAAGAGCGCTCGCCAGAACGCTGCAATGCTGGTCCGTAAACACGGTAGGCGCATCGGTCGTTCTCCCAGGCCAGGTCGTCCTTTCTCATTTTATAGAGAGCGCCTGTAGTCCATACATTCTGAGGATATGGCTTCTCTATGCTGATATAAAAGGTAGCTGCGCTATGAGGGCGCACACTGGCATCGATGAGCAATTTACCATCGTGGGTAATCTGTGAACCGATTTGCTGTCCGCGGGTATTCTTTACCACATAAGCCTGTCCTTTGCCAGGAGTTGCATTTGATAGCTTAGCTTTCACATCAGCCATGCTTACTTCTACGAGTTCCATTCGCTGTGCAGCAGTTGTGTTGCTTACTACCACAGTTGCTTGCTGGGCATAGCTGTAGTTGGAACCGGCTATCGCCAAGAGCATCATGACACTCTTCATCATGTTGGTTTTTGTCATCATTGTTTCTGATTTGTTAGTTATTATTAATTTTGTTTTGATTTTTACGTGTTGAACTTGCTTCGTTACGTACATTATTATATATAATACGAATGAATAGTTGCCGATACAGACAAAGAGACAATATTTTCTGTTGCCAATATTTCTTCTGGATTATTCCTCGATAAGGGAAACTTCCATACTGATATCCTCTTTCGGACGATCACCTCTGAGCGTCTCGCAATTCTGGATTTTCTCCACGACGTCGAGACCTTCTTCTACTTCGCCGAATACAGTATATTGGTTGTCAAGGAAAGGAGTACCGCCCATCTCGGTGTAGGTTTTCACCTGTTCATCGGTAAATTTAGGGTAACCTTCCTCCTTGCAGCGTTTCTTGGTTTCATCCACCAGCTGATCCTGCAATTCCATCAATCCCTGGCGGTCGCGGTTGCGACGGAAGTTCATGATCTCATCGTGGTGTTCTTTGGCAAGCTGGTTGAATATGTTTTGCTCCATCTGCATGCCCATCTGTTTCTCCATCTGCTTGAGTTCATTCATCTTGTAGGTTTTTCCCCATACGATATAGAACTGGCTTCCGCTGCTTTCTCGCTCAGGATTTACCTCATCTCCCAATCTCGCAGCGCTCAGTGCACCACGCTTATGGAAAAGTTGAGGATAAACAAATTCTGCAGGAATCGTGTAGTCAGGACCACCTGTTCCCAACATTTTGCCCTTAGGAGCATTCTTACTCTCCGGATCACCGCCCTGAATCATGAAATCCTTGATGACACGATGAAAGAGAGTGCCGTCGAAATATCCCTCTTTAGCCAACTTGATGAAGTTGTCGCGATGTTGAGGGGTCTCATCATAAAGGCGTACCTTGATATCGCCTTCAGAAGTCTTAATCAATACTTTTGCCATAATATTTAATTATCAGTATAGTTCTTTAATTTGGCCTTTATAACCTTCAGCCCTTCAGTCCTTCAAGTTCTTTAGTCCTTCAGCCCTTCAGTCTTCAGTCCTTCAGCCCTTCAGCCCTTCAGCCTTCAGTTATTCAGCCCTTTTTTTACCTTTTTACTTTTTTACCTTTTTACCTTTCATAATATTCCTTCCATTCTTTCATGGCTTCCTTCCAGTCAGTTTGCTCTCCGCTTGCAACAGCTTCCTTCTGTTTTTCAGCCTCGTCGCGAGCCTTGTCACGAGCACGTTTGGCTTTCATCGCCTCGATGGTAGCATCATCAAGAATCTGGATGGCGCCACGCTTGATGGCAGCCTGAAGTTCCTCTTCGCCGAAAGCCTTGCCCGGTTCGTTGAAGTCGGATATATTAAATTCGTAATCTACACGAAGGTCATGGCGAATCTGCTTCTGCTGGAGTCTGTTACCAGCGTTTTTCAATCGGAGCAATTTGCCGATTTCCTTGATTTCTCCTGCGGAGTATTTGTTTCTTCCCATTAAAAAACTGATGTTATAATAATCTTATGAATAATTCTCTGCAAAATTACAGATAATCCTTGATAATGCCAAGTAATTATCTGGAAAAATGCGCTTATGGCATACGAAATCTGCCATCTTGTCATTTCTTTTATGCTCTTTTCTGACATTTCTCGCTCTTTTGTCAGTTGTGCCCTTCTGTCTTTTCCTTGGCACACGCTTTGTTAACTATGTTTGCGTGACCGTTGGGGAGAGTTCCTGATAGATGCATATCTTCGGCAGACTTTCCTGAAACAGCGTTCACATGATAAACATTATTAATAACGATAAAAATAAAAAAAGATATAATCATGGGAAAAGTAATTGGAATTGACTTGGGTACCACAAACAGTTGTGTTGCCGTTTTCGAAGGTAGCGAACCAGTTGTAATCGCTAATAGTGAAGGTAAGCGTACTACTCCATCAGTAGTAGGTTTCGTTAAGGATGGTGATCGCAAGGTAGGTGATCCTGCTAAGCGTCAGGCCATCACAAACCCTAAGAACACTGTATATTCTATCAAGCGTTTCATGGGTGAGACATACGCTCAGAGCCAGAAAGAGGCTGAGGCAATGCCTTACACAGTAGTAAACGAGGGTGGTTATCCACGTGTTGAAATCGAGGGTCGCAAATATACTCCACAGGAGATTTCTGCAATGGTTCTCCAGAAGATGAAGAAGACTGCAGAGGATTATCTCGGACAGGAGGTTACAGATGCAGTTATCACAGTTCCTGCTTACTTCTCTGACTCACAGCGTCAGGCTACTAAGGAGGCTGGTCAGATTGCAGGTTTGAACGTTCAGCGTATCGTAAATGAGCCTACAGCCGCAGCTTTGGCTTACGGTGTTGACAAGGCTAACAAGGATATGAAGATTGCCGTATTCGACTTGGGTGGTGGTACATTCGATATCTCTATCCTGGAGTTCGGTGGCGGCGTATTCGAGGTACTTTCTACCAATGGTGATACTCACCTGGGTGGTGATGACTTCGACCAGGTAATCATCAACTGGTTGGCTGATGGCTTCAAGGCTGAGGAAGGCGTAGATCTCCGCAAGGACCCTATGGCTATGCAGCGCTTGAAGGAGGCTGCTGAGAAGGCTAAGATTGAGTTGTCAAGCTCTACATCTACCGAAATCAACTTGCCATACATCACAGCCGTTGACGGTATGCCAAAGCACTTGGTTAAGACTTTGACTCGTGCACAGTTCGAGCAGTTGGCTCACAACCTGATTCAGGCTTGTCTCGTACCTTGCCAGAATGCCGTTCGTGATGCTAAGCTCTCTACATCAGATATCGACGAGGTTATCTTGGTTGGTGGTTCAAGCCGTATCCCAGCCGTTCAGACACTCGTTAAGAACTACTTCGGCAAGGAGCCTTCTAAGGGTGTTAACCCTGATGAGGTTGTAGCAGTAGGTGCAGCTATCCAGGGTGCCATCCTGAACAAGGAAGAGGGTGTTGGCGACATCGTATTGCTCGACGTTACTCCATTGACTCTCGGTATCGAGACCATGGGTGGTGTAATGACCAAGCTCATCGATGCTAACTCTACCATCCCTTGCAAGAAGAGCGAGGTGTTCTCTACTGCAGCTGATAACCAGACAGAGGTTACCATCCACGTATTGCAGGGTGAGCGTCCAATGGCAGCTCAGAACAAGAGCATCGGCCAGTTCAACCTGACAGGTATCGCTCCAGCTCGTCGTGGTGTTCCTCAGATTGAGGTTACCTTCGATATCGATGCCAACGGTATCTTGAACGTATCAGCTAAGGATAAGGCTACCGGTAAGGAGCAGAGCATCCGCATCGAGGCTTCATCTGGCTTGAGCGAGGACGAGATCAACCGCATGAAGGCTGAGGCAGAGCAGAACGCTGCTGCTGATAAGGCTGAGCGCGAGAAGATTGACAAGATGAACCAGGCAGACTCTATGATCTTCACCACTGAGAACTTCTTGAAGGACAATGGTGATAAGATTCCTGCAGACAAGAAGCCTGGTGTCGAGCAGGCATTGCAGCAGTTGAAGGATGCTCACAAGGCTGGTGATGTTGCAGCTATCGATACAGCTATCAACAACTTGAACACCGTAATGCAGGCTGCTTCTCAGCAGATGTATCAGGGTGGTCAGCAGGCTGGTCCTGGTGCACAGGGTGCTCAGGGCGGTCAGCAGGCACAGGGCGGCAATGGTGGCGCTCAGGATGTTCAGGACGCTGACTTCGAGGAGGTTAAGTAATATCTCCTGCCGATGAGGAGCCTCTCATTGATGCTCCTCTCTCTCAAAAGAGAGTTGTTAAGTTAATATATAATTAAAGCACACAACTGAAAAGGAAACGATTCGGTTGTGTGCTTTTTTTGTATTGAGAAAAAAGGCTATTTCTAAATATTCAGCCACTTAGCGTTGCAATATTCCTTTTTCGTCTCTAAGAGACCTTATCTTGTTTCCTAATAACATATTTCCTATTCTTTGGGTTTGTATTGAATATCTGTGTTAGATATAGCGTTCTATTGGGTAGTTTCCGGTCGGAATATCTTCAAACGGTCGGATTTTCGGTCGGATTTTGGATTTTTCGGTCGGATTATGATTAAACCGACCGATTGTAGTCTTTCAATATCCACTTTAACCCGATTCTGTCTATCTGTTTTTCTTCATTCAATTCTACTAATAGTCTGCCAACATAACGAAGTTGTTGTTCCTCCGTCTTATTGGCTGGTAGTACATCCTTCAGATATTCGTATATACTATCTCGTTTGGCACCTTCATCTCCTGCATTGCCGAGATATTGTAGAACCATTTGGCGCAACTTCTCCTTATCCAGTCCTTTTGTTTTTGTGTAAGAAGGCAGCTGGTGAGTGTTCTTGGCAATGCTAAGAGAAATGCTGTAATGCGGAGCCTCACCTTCTATCAGTCCACGTTTGAGCAAGTCTTGCGCTATATTCTCATGAATAGTTCTGCCTTTTTGTACAGCATCAAGCGAGATGCAATCCCAAAGTGAAAGGGTGTCATTGGTCTTCAACAAATCAGTGTATTGTTTGTTGATTTCATTGCCATAAATGCGGACAACGACTTTTTTCTTGATCTGGTCAATCTCATAGTCAGGCATAGGAAAGTGTCTGCGCCATTGCTCATTGAACATTTTCTTGATACCACGGCTTACGGTATCTATCATGTTGAAATCTACCATCGCCCTACATAAACATTCATTGCGGAAATGCGTCTGAGGTTCTTCGTTCCTCAAAACATTCTCCAAAGTGCCAGGAATGAATGTGCCAGCATTGGAATAATACAGATATCCTGGATTCTCCACGAAATTGATGCGTTGCTGGAGAGTGTAGTCTTGATGGCTAATACAATTATGAAGAGCCTCACGAATAGTATAGTCGTCATACTGCTTCATCGTGTCGGGGAAAAGCGTACCACCAGGCATTTCACGTAATGTCAGATTCTCAATCTTTGATAGGATTTCGTCCACCGTTAATATAAAAGGTACGGTGAAGTGTTCGTAGTCAACCACTTCCTGATTCTTGTCTCGGCGTGTCCATGTAACCTGTGCAACTGCAGGACGTAGTTTGAAAGCTGATTCGTATTTGCCCAACAATATGATAGCAGCCCGAGTTATGCCTCCGTTTCTCGTTAATCCACACTTGCTCAAGAAAGTTTGAACATTCCAAGCATTCACTTCTTCTGCAGGAATACGGCTATGTACTTTTTTGAACATCATTCGAGCCTTGGCAATAGCAACCTCATCCAAATCGTCTATTGTTGCATCAGGTACAATTTCTGCAGACCAGTCCTTTGCGGCATAGATTGGTTCTTCAAGAATAACAGCCATTCTTTCTTGGGTCAATTCCACCAACGAATCTTCTATGCGTTGCCATGCCTTCTTGTGGGCAAGGACAGGGCGACGAGGCAAGTGCTTTGGAATATGTATTATCCATACTCGCTTATTTGTATCATCGGTTATAAACTCCTCAATGCTTAGACCTTCAGATGAAAGATAAGTGCATTGTTCTGTGAGTTTGAACGTTGCCGACTGCGTGTTAGCTGGTTGTCCATTGAAAGTAAGTCTCGAAATATCAGTTCCGACTATTTCCAACGTTTTATCTTTTACACCTATCACAAGATGTCCTCCCTCCATATTGGCGATAGCCGACACGTAGGAGATGACATCATCTTTCTCGTCCCCACAGAACGAGTTCTTCAAATTCTTAAATTCCTTCCATTCGCAGTGAGCATCCTCTTGTGGGTACTCGCGGCGGAGGTATTGTTGCAGTTCGAGTTCGAGCATAAGTTATTCTAATAAATATCTAAACGTCAGTTCTTTTCTACTTTTATTTCTTGCTGGTATATATATATACCTTTCAGATTTTAATTTTTCAAGATACGTTCTAACCGCTGGCTTGATTGTAGGATACTCAAGCAAGTTCTTATCTGCTATAATAATCGTATGCTCCTTGGCACGACTGGTTGCAACGTTAAAAAGGTGAGGTTCGAGAGTCCTAATATATGACGTGTTAGGAACAAGAAACAAGGTTAGATCAGTAGTTAAGCCTTGTATTCTTGCGACAGTGTCAATGATTACATTGTCATGAGACCCTACATTTTGAGTAATTGCTTTTTGAAGTGCGCGTGTCGTATTTCTCATACATGTTAAAATAGCAATATTCTTATCTTTCGCATCATTAAGAATGCTCCCAACAATGTAAGCTGCTAACATTATTGCAAACTGAGGAGTATATTCTCCAGAGGGCATATCTGTCAAGACTAAGGTTGGACCACCTTCCTCAAAGAGAATTTTTTTCAATGATGGTAACACCATATAAACGCCAGATTTATAGGCCTTCAGTGTTCCATTATAGAAAGTACCAGTATAGTCTGCTGCTCTCTGCCCAAATCTATATGTTGTTGTTAACTGATAAATTGGAGAAGAACTATTGTCTGCCAATAATTGAAGACCATTTATTATATCTCCATAATTGCATATTTTTACCCTGTCTCCATTTAAGGCTACAATCGGTGATAATTGGTGGATATCACCAACCCACAGATTGTGCTTACCCATTTTTTTGCTTGCTGCAAACATCGCTAAAAGAGCCTGACTAGCTTCGTCCATTATGACAAAGTCAAAGGGAGTTTCCAAAGTCAGATCAGCTGCAAATCCACTTGTGATATAGTAACTAGAAAGAACAATCGCTGATGGGATAGGCGCAATCTGCTTAATGGATTCCAAATTTGGCATCTCTCGATGTTCATCTGTTGTGATATTGGTCTTGAAGATTTTGCCTTCTGCGAGTAGTGATTCAACTGCAGGTTTCTCGGCAATTTCCATTAGAGCCCGGTTTGTCAAGGCGGTTACCAGTACAGAAAAGCCCTCTTTACAAAGTCTTGCACATAGTTCCGCAATCATGTATGTTTTGCCTGTACCAGGAGGCCCTTGCAAAATCATTGTATCAGTTAGGCTTAGCTGGGTGTAGACAAAATCGGCAACATTATCATGATTAATAAGTGTTGGAGTCCAATCCTTAGGAGTATATGCACAGTCTAAAACTGAAGAAACCGAAGTGCTTATTTTATCTTCTACCACTCTTTGTAGATTCATTACGTAATCTATCGGTGGACGTTGAGGACCAAATGCAAGGATTATTCCAGGAGCATCTTTTATGTATTCTGCAAAATCAAGGCTTACTTTGCTAAAACCTACTAATGAAAAGTTCTTGTCATTTGTTGACGAATGCCAAATGCATACAGCTTCAGTTGAGTTATATCTCTGTTTGTACAAATCACGGTAAGTTAATTTTCCCCAGTTCCTATAGTTTTGTAAGTTTGGGGGAAGTACCATACACATCAAAAACTCCCCTTTTCTTGGCAAAGATCTAGTATTGGGGAACTTCATTATCATTTCTCCGTCCTTGAACGTAACGAACTGTGCCACAAACATCTCTTCGCTGATTTGTAGCAAGGAGATGGCTGAGGTCATGAATTTTTTATTGAATTCCTCAGTTTCAGCTTTAAGCTCATCCTCAAGGAATTGCCAATGATTACGTCTGTCGATATACATATTACAATAGAGATTCTTCTTCAGCGCCAATTGAAGCAGGCAACGTTTGGGCTGGTAAGTCATGCATATCTCGCATTGCCAGCTTGAGTTCCTCATTAGGATTATTGAATGGTTCTGGAGTCTTGTTATAACCAATTGTTGTACCAAAGTTGAAATGAAGACCCTTAAAATATTTTAGAGTCTCTGCAAGCGCTATACATCTATTCTTGTACTGCATATTTTCAGGGCTGAAAGTAATAGCAATAGTATTTGTATCTCGAGGCAGTGCATAGAATGGTACGCATTGAGGCCCATCATGAGTTACAACCCAAAGCATCGATCCATCCTTTGATAATTGCTCCCAATCAGATGTGTTGAGAGAGAAAGCACGTCTTCTGGATTTATAACTATGAACAACAATTGGAACCTCTCTTCCCGTTGGGTCAAGTACACCATAGATATTGCACCATGCGTCCTCACATATGCCTTTTGTGAAACGATAACCTTTTTCTTCAAGATACAATTTAACATCAGTTTTTGCTTGAAGAAGATAATCCCTCATTTCTTCTGCTGAAAGACCTGCATATTGAGGTTCTGCAACGGTAATAGTACATGGTTCTCCGGATTCTGAAACAGATTCTATTTCGGTTGGGATAATTATATCGCTCAGATTATTGACATTATAATCATCCGAATCCTTATCTTCTGGATTTGACTCGTTAATCATACCCATAGCAGCCAATTGACTCTTGAGGATTTCGTTTTCATCCTCAAGTTGTTTAACTTTGTCGGTCAGTCCTCCGATTTGAGCACTGTTTTCAATGATGATTTGAATTTGCTCGTCAGTAAGTTTGCTACTTACATTCATCAAAAGTTCGCGCTTCTCCTTCTTCCAAACCACATTGAGGACTATCGAGTCTTCTATTGGCTTGGTTTTAGGGAAGTTTGTTTCATTGAATTGTCCAGATTGTTCTTTCCAAACCTCAATCAATTCATGAACAGCATTGATATAGTTGTCATCCTCCCATTTTGCTGGTAGCTGATAGTATTCATAAATCTTATCATCTATCAGTTTATAGGCATTAATAGCTCCAATTACAGATTGAGGTTGAAGGCAACTACGAGAATCCATCAGAATATTCCTATAGTCTGTTTCAGGATCAACAAGCAAAGATATAATGTTCTTGAGCAAATCTCCTATATTTCCCTCATCCTTATTAAGGTCACAAAATGACTTCAAAACACCATTCTGGTTTGAGAAGACAGAAAGATTCGAGTATGAAATATTAGCATGTGAAAGAAATCTATAATACTTATTAAGTACTTCCCACACTTTAACTTCACCCACTTTACCAAGTGACGTGTCGATTGCGTCAAGTGTACCCATAGACGATATTGTTTCCTCTATCTGGCTGCAAACATATTCGTTTGCGAATAACCACAGATCGGATGAATCAAAAGAAATATCGCCTTCAAAGTTTGTTTGACTTGGCAGAATCTCTTTAGACACGTCGAAAAGATCTCTTTGATACTTATATAGTTCCGATTCTTTGTCCTTCGGAAGGAGACTGACAATATAAAGAGCTACCTTGTCAAGAGCATTTTGAGGTTTATAATGATATTTTTCTCTAAAATAGTTTCCACATGCATACGAATCAGTCGTAGCAAACTTAGATTTTAAGTCTGCAGCAAATGAAGCGATTGTCTTGTTCTGATTAACAGAAAAAGCAGATGCGTCAATGTCCTTATGAAGTAGAATCTCCTTGTAGTTCAAATCGACTGATTTGAAGATGTCATCTTTTAATTCTTCAGGAACTCCCGCATCTTCATAAAGGTTTTTATGCGCACAGAAATTGCCTTCCTGGTTCGGAAGAACTTCAAATGCATCTAACTTCGAAATTTGAATGTTCAATGCTAAAAGTGCATCATTCAACCATTTTGCGTCAAGGCCAGATGGAAGTTTTGATAGTGATCCTATTGACTTCAGGCTATTGAGAACTCGTGACACAAACCAAGTATCTACTTCCTTCCATGCACCGTCAAGAAGACTGTTGTCTGTTATGGATACCGCATCAGTAATAGAATATAGTGATGTGCATATCTCAAAGAAACGTTTTCTTTGGTTTCTGAATTCTGAAGAATACTTTTCTTCGGCATTTGGGATAATAGAAATCAATGGCATAAGACGAGAAACTTTAGTTGTCTGATTGCCATCATCTATAATATTTTTTGCCAAACGATTGAGGTCTGCGCTATAGCTTTGAGAATTATACTTGGAATCCAAAGATACAGCTGTTACATCGCTATGCAACAGAATTGGCTTTACATCTTTACCTAGCTTTACGAGTAAGTCAATAATAAATGCAGAAACCTTTTCTCCTTGCTTGAAATTCTCAGCATCTATTTTCTTCAACTCGCCATTCATATTTGGGAGTAATGCATACTTCTTAAGGTAGCGTTCGTCATAAGTCTGAACATGCGTCAAGAATTTATTATACCAATCAGTAACAGCAACTCCTTCTTCAAGAGTTATATTGTTCCAGTTGTTTTTTCCTTCGATATTCTTACATAAATCCTCAGTGTTCCAAATATCCAAACCTTCTTTCCAGACAAATTGAGACCATTCGAGATTATCTTTAATTAATTTGTCTGGATACAGACTAGTCAGGAGGCTAAAGACTTCATTTTCATTTTTACTATCTTTAACAAATATACAATCGGCGAGTTTTTTTAACTTTTTGTTTGCATATGGCTCAACAACAGGATATTTTAGAAGAACATCACGATAGTTCTTAATAACATTTTCAGAATACCATTTTTCATCAAGTTTGTCATGCTCCTTTGCCTTCTTTAGTCCGTTTGCGAGCAGATAGAGTTTTCCGTAACTATTGGATGATAAATACGAAACCAAATTGTCATATAAGCTATAAACTTTGCTATATATGATTTGATTGATTCCGACTTCAGAGATATTATTATGTTCCTCATCCCAATTTTGACCTGACAACAAAAGACTCTGTCGTTCTTCATCTGGTTCAAAATCTGGACTATTTAGGATTATTGGTTCTTCAAGTTGGGTTTCAATACCAACTAATGGCAATACACAGAAATGCGAAGTGTTACCAGCATGACTGACAATACAATTATTCTCATCGACCTCGATGGCTGCGTCAATTCTGATTTCTCTATCTGCTCTATATCTATCCGATAGTTCTTTGTTATATTCATGATAGGATGAATATAGGAACCTTCTGATGGATGTTATCTCGCCATGTATTTCAAATATAGCGGACATTACATTTGGGGCTACTTCTTCAATTGGGCGTCTGATAATGTTAGTAATTTTACCATTATCATTTAATTCAATTGATGCTAATTCTTTACAGAAAAGCATAGTCTGTGTTATGTGTTTGTAAAAATTCTCAATACCGAGTTGTATTGCTCTGCGACCTGAATCTGTAGAAACATGGTAAGTAAAAGTTGTCCATTCGAACAAATCCCCATAATACTTCTGTGACTCTTCCATTTTATCGAGTCCTTCAAGAAGTTCTTTTTCGATTTGTCCATCACGGTACATCGTAACGCTAAATCCACAAAGTTCAGTTTTCTCATCGTTACTATACATATTGCTTTCTATTGTAACGACTTTTGATAGACAATGAGTTGTTAAGAAGCCCGTACCAAACCTACCGGTGCTTTCTGAATTTTCCTTATCTTCACTATACTTATACAACAGACCAAATCGTGCATCAGAAGTAAATGGATTTCCATCGTGACGAAATCTTACGATATCACCTTCTATTTCTATACGCACGTTTATTTGGTTTCGTGTTGGGTCACTTGCAATTGTATCTTTCGCATTTTGTATAAGCTCCCAAACCCAACGTTTGCGATCCACGTCGCTGGGCTGATTAAGTTGGCGCAAACGTTTTGCAACGTTGCTTATGTACATTTTACGAAGAAGTTTCTCGTAAGAACCTTTAATTACACTCGGTGGTGCGATTTCTGTTTTTATTGTAGACATAATTGTTAACTATAATAGTTGCTAATTCTTGTGATGCTGCTTCCAAAGAGGCTCCGATTGCTAAAGCATTTTCGTCATAACCATAACCTCTGAATTCAATAATGTTCTCTTGCTTATTTACGATTTTCATTCGTTTTGGAGACATTTGAATATTGTTCTGCCATAATGGATGCACGTCATCCATATTGTAATTGTCACAGTGTATCCTTCGGCACCTTCAATATTCTTTTCAATTGTTATTCTACGATGATAATTTTCCCACTAGGAGGATTATTGTCACCTTTTATTATGCTGGATAAAAAATCTAATTCCATTAGCTAATATTTTTATTTATGTATTGTTAATCATTGATTATCTTTATAGCATCTTTGGGTATATAAGCGGTTGCGACCAAATAGCCATCAAATAACTCCACGACAACTCTTTGCTGCCCAGCAATCCTTGCAACTCTACCATGAATATCCTTAAACTTTCCCCCAGTTATAACAACATTATCGCCCAGTTTATATTGTATATTTGGGGACGTTATAGGGATAATATTGGGATTCTTGATGACGGTAAGACGGATGAAGTTGTTCATGGCTTCATCCAGGATTGTGAGCGGTGGATTGCAATTAGGATTGTCTTGACGATGGATTGTGTGGTCAAAGTAGTAGCTGAGTAAAGCTCTGCTTTCATTTGTCACAACCTTATTGTCGTGAATCACGGTTTCTACTTGTTCTGCGGTAGCATGAACAAAGAGAAATGAGGGGAGAAGAGGCTCTGTTATGATTCGCTTCTTACCTTGCTTTCTTACTTCTTTATATCGCAAAGGAACGTAACATTCGAGTCCATTAGCCTCTACGAATGCTTTTGCCTTGATAATACGTCCATACGAAACTCGCAGAACGAACCATTGCTTGTTTTGTGAAGGCACATTCTCTACCGACACCCCACCTCTGTTCTTTGAGATGGAGGGCGTACAAGAGGTAAGTCTTGCACTTGGACACGATGAACCTGTGTCGGTAGGTTGCCCATTATACAATGAAGCATTAGCCGTTAAAGGCTGTTTGATTTTATCTTCCAATGTTATATCCAGAGGTTAGATGAAAAACCGACTGACTTTTCTTTTTAAGAATTGCCAAATATTGAACACAAAGATAAGGAAAAAGATTGAGATATAGAGATTCTTAGAGTGGAAATCTTTGTGTTTATGGTGGTTTTTAACATTTGAGAATGCTTGGCGAGTTTTCTCAGAGAGACGATTACAAGAAACAAATATATATATAATAGGTGTAATAGGACTATATTCTATCTTTTACCCCCAAAAACAATATTTTGTTATTGAAAATACATAATGGGAGCATAAACATCTATATTTAGCTTGTTTTTACTTGCTTTTAAGCCTTAAATTATCATTCATATTTGTACCATAAAAGTTTTAAAATACTGTTTATCAGAGCATTTTATTTTCGAGGAGGTTAAGTAATATCTCCTGCCGATGAGGAGCCTCTCATTGATGCTCCTCTCTCTCAAAAGAGAGTTGTTAAGTTAATATATAATTAAAGCACACAACTGAAAAGGAAACGATTCGGTTGTGTGCTTTTTTTTGTATTATAGCTTTTGCCATAAGTACATGAAGAAACGAAAAAGAGGATGTGCCATGGACTAATGACACACCCTCTTTTAGAAAACTTTATTTCTCGTTCTTTGCAGCAAGGGCTTCACGAACCTTTGCCTCGATTTCCTCAGCCAATTCTGGATTGTCCTTCAATAAAGCCTTGGCAGCATCGCGACCCTGACCTAATTTAGAACCATCATAGCTGAACCAGCTACCACTCTTCTGGATGATGTTGTGCTCTACGCCCAAATCAATAATCTCGCCAATCTTGCTGATACCCTCACCAAAGGTAATCTCAAACTCTGCCTTGCGGAAAGGAGGAGCAACCTTGTTCTTCACCACCTTCACACGTACCAGATTGCCAAGAACATTTTCACCATCCTTGATGGCAGAAGCCTTGCGGATATCCAGACGTACAGAAGCATAGAATTTCAAGGCATTACCACCGGTAGTCGTCTCTGGGTTGCCAAACATGATACCAATCTTATCACGCAATTGGTTGATGAAGATACAGGTGGTGTTTGTCTTGCTGATGGTAGAAGTGAGCTTGCGGAGAGCCTGGCTCATCAGACGAGCCTGAAGACCTACCACGTTGTCACCCATGTCACCCTCGATTTCCTTCTTTGGGGTCAGGGCTGCTACAGAGTCAATCACCAGAATGTCGATGGCAGAAGAACTGATCAGCTGGTCTGCAATCTGTAAAGCCTGCTCACCATTGTCTGGCTGTGAAATCCACAGATTGTCCACATCTACACCCAATTTGGCTGCGTAGAAACGGTCGAATGCGTGCTCAGCATCGATGAAAGCAGCGATACCGCCAGCTTTCTGTGCCTCTGCGATGGCATGAATGGCCAGAGTAGTCTTACCAGAAGATTCCGGACCATAGATTTCTATGATTCGTCCCTTAGGATAACCACCTACGCCAAGCGCATTGTCGAGTGCGATACTGCCGGTAGGAATCACCTCTATATTCTCGATTTGTTCATCACCCAATTTCATGATAGAGCCTTTGCCGAAGTCCTTTTCGATCTTCGCCATGGCAGCTTGAAGGGCCTTCAGTTTACCTTCATTAGGATTTAAAGTACCCTCCTTTATTTCTTCCTTTTTCGCCATTGTAATAATAGTTTTAAACTGTTATATTTTATATTTGTTTGAGGTTGCAATTAGTCGATTTCCAAATCGCCATCAAACACCTCGTGCCATGGCAATCCCTGCTTGTTGAGCTGCTCCATGAATGGATCTGGGTCGAATTCCTCTACGTTCCATACACCTGGCTTCTTCCAGATGCCCTTGAGGAACATCATGGCACCAATCATAGCTGGTACACCAGTAGTATAGCTTACGCCCTGCATGCCAGTCTCGTTGTATGCCTCCTGGTGCTTGCAGTTGTTGTAAACATAGTATGTGCGCTCCTTACCATCCTTCTTGCCACGGATACGGCAACCGATAGAGGTCTCGCCGTCATAGTTCTCACCGAGATCCTGTGGGTTAGGCAATACGGCTTTCAGGAACTGCAATGGAACAATCTTCACCTTGGCAGTCTTGCCAGAGCCATCAGCCAATGGAGCCTCGTATTCAATCTCGTCGATACGGCTCATGCCGAGGTTCTGAATGCAGTCGAGATAGGTGAGATACTGCTGACCGAAAGTCATCCAGAAGCGTGCCTCCTTGATGGTAGGGTAGTTCTTTACCAGACTCTCCAACTCCTCGTGGTGCATCAGATAACTCTCGCGAGGACCGATGTTAGGGTAGGTGAGAGGTTTGTGGATAGACAGAGGGTCTGTTTCAATCCATTCACCATTCTTATACCAGAGTCCCTTCTGGGTAATCTCGCGGATGTTGATTTCAGGGTTGAAGTTGGTAGCGAAAGCCTTGTGGTGGTTACCAGCGTTGCAGTCCACGATGTCGAGCACCTCAATCTCATCGAAGTGATGTTTGGCAGCGTATGCGGTGAAGATACCGGAAACGCCTGGGTCGAAACCGCAACCGAGGATAGCGCAAAGACCAGCCTTCTCAAACTTGTCCTTGTATGCCCACTGCCATGAGTACTCGAAGTGAGCCTCGTCCTTAGGTTCGTAATTGGCAGTGTCCATGTAGTTGCAACCGCAAGCCAAACAAGCATCCATGATCGTAAGATCCTGATAAGGCAAAGCGAGGTTGATGACAAGCTCAGGCTTGTAGCTATTGAAGAGAGCCTTCAACTGCTCAACGTCGTCGGCATCCACCTCAGCCGTCTGAATATCCATCTTGTACCCCTTGGCGTGGATATCCTTTACCAACTTATCGCATTTTTCCTTGCGACGGCTAGCAATCATAAACTCGGTGAAAACGTCCTGGTTCTGGACGATTTTGAAGGCAGCCACGGTAGCAACGCCACCTGCGCCAATCATAAGTACTCTACTCATTTATATTTTATATATTTTAATGTTTATCGTCTGTTGTTTATTTTATTTCATTGGCAGAGATGCCCAAGGCACTCATCAGTGAATATCCGAGAATCTCCTGTCGGAAATTGCCGCCAGGCATTGGTTGCATGGCGAAGAGCGTGATGCGCTTGTCGTCATCCTCTACCTTTCTCAATATCTCTCGCAGGCGGTCGTAGGCATCTCCATCTTCCGAGTTGGGAATGATCATGACGCGCTTTACCTCCTTGGCATTGCAAACCGTGCGGGCAACATCCACGAGGAAATCATCCTTGCCCACCATCTTTTCCTCTGTAGGATAAGAAGATATGATAAACTCGCCCAACTTGTTGTCCTTGAAAGCCTGTGCGTTCAGATCTTTCTCATAATTGGAAGGGCGGAAGTTTTTCATTGCCATAGACTGCTTGTCGTGGATAAGCACTACTTGGGTTTCGTGCTCACCCTCTCTGAGACCGCCGTCAAGGGCAATACAGACTGCCCATTGAGCCATGTCGGCCGGTTGGATGCGACGGTTGATCATACGCTCGAAATTGACAGTCAGGTCGAAAGCCACTCTGTCAATGTAGTCAGCGTCAGCGATGATAACATTCTCGCTCCATTTTATATTGTTTGTATCTAATGAATTCATAGGTGCAAAAATACGATTTTTTTTCGTAACTTACCCCATTTTATGGATAAAATAATAAAAATGATATATTTTTTTCTTTTCTATGATGCAGATGCACTCTTTCCTCATGTGTGGATTTTCCTCTTTTCATGCGATGCATTTAGCCAAATAATGTCCTGCGAGGACTGCTAAAAGTCCCAAAGCCAGACTTCCGAAGAGATAGAGCATCATATAGGTATAACTTCCATCCTTCATCAGTCCGTAACCTTCGTTCATGAAGGTAGAGAAGGTGGTAAAACCTCCGCAAAATCCTGTAGTGAGGAGTATTTTGACGGATGGGGATAAAAGACCTCCTCCATTCCAGTTCAATCCTGATAAAAAACCGATGATGAGGCATCCCAATACATTTACCGTCATCGTTCCGAAGGGGAATGCGATGAATGTATATGATTGCACCATCTTGGAAATCCAAAATCTCATGCCGCCTCCGAAGAAGCTGCCGATACTGACCAGTAATAATTCTTTCATTTCTATATTTTTGTGATTGCTGCATGGACAAGTTAGCAGAGCCTTTTCTGCCGGTGTCCGATTACTTATTGCAGTGCAAAATTACATGTTTTATTTCTCTTAGGCAAAAGATTTCTGGAAAAAATAAAATAGCATGCTTAATTTTTTCTCTTCCTTTTTCTTTTAGAGGAGTATAGTCTGAAGATGATCAAGAATCTTATCGAGAAATTGAAGAAGCAGAACTGGACTTTTACCTTCATCGGTACCGATGACCTTGATGTGGAGAATATCGCTCTTGATATGGGTATTGACAATCATCTCCAGTTCTCGGAAGATGAGGCAGGCACCAAGAAGATGTTTGCAAGAGAGAATAGGGCGAGAGAGCGCTATGTCAAGTGTTGTGCGATGGATTGTAAGATGGAAGCGGGTAGTTATTTCGAGGAGGAATAAAGAAGGAACTCTGTATAAGCAGAGAATTACCTGCAAGCGAGTAAACTAAATAAAATGGGAATAGCAAAAGCTGCATGATAAATCGTGCTGCTTTTGCTATTTTTTATATCAATCCTCTTTTCTTGAATTCTTCAATTATGGCTAATTCTCTTCTCTTGGATCTTTCCGAGTTGCTGCTCTCTTTTGAAACTGTGTTTTGGCGCAGAGAGTTGATCTGTGCCAACTTCTGCTCCCGCGAGTAAGGATGCAATAACATGGATTCTACCTCCTTCACAGCACCCATACTGTTCTGACGGTGAAAATCGTTTATATAAGATCTTTCCAGTACTGAATTGTTCTGCATAATCATCTAATTTTGCTAGACTTTTTTATTTTTCCATTCTTCTTTGACTAATTCTGCTAAATATCCATCGCTTCTGCAATGCATATCAGCAATGCCTTCATTCATCATTTGATAAATAGAAGAAGTATAAAAGAAATCTAGAGCATCTTCCAATGTAATGCCTGTGTGCGCTGCAAAGATGGGTACTATGCGAGCATATTTCATTTGAAGTATTGTCTTGTTTGCTTCCATAAAAGATCTCCTTATATGATTTCGTCTGACTTGACAAAGTGCAGATGCTTGTTTAATATTTCTTGATTTAAAATACAGATCTGATGATTGGGATGGATGAATTTTAAGCGTCCAAGCGCTTCTTCTTTGCTGATATTACCCGAAAAATAAAGATCTACAGTATTAAATACTTTATCATCGGCAATGCCACCAGTAACCATATCATACTTACTTGATTGTTTTCCAAGTCGGCATAAAGCAACAAAATCTAACCACTCTTCATTGTAATCAATAAAGTTCTTTATCTTATATTCTCTGTCTAAGTTTTCATCTAAGATGTATTGGTTAAGATACGCTTTATCACCTTGAAAGAGGAATCGTTGGGCATACTTTTTCGCCTGTTCGGCAAGAGAGGTTAGATAGAATCCTTTGCCGAAATCCAACAAATCACGAGAATGGTAAACATCTGGTAATTCTATGATGAATTTTGATGCGTGATAAACTTTCATTTCAATGCTCCTCGTTTCTTTAACAAGTTAATCAAATCGTCTATAATGTACTCCTTGCTGAAAGTATGGAGCACATCATAACAGGGTATCATATAGCCATTTAAGATATCCGTTGACCGTAACATCTTATATACCTTGCTGGCACTCATGTTCAATCGGTCGGCTAAGTTGCCCACACAATAGGTTATGAAATCCAATTGATATTCTTGCATAATTTTATTTTTTCATATATGTATGGGGGCAAAGTTACGGCTTTTCTTCGTTAACACCAAATTATTCTTGCTTTATTTGGGATTTTTCCGCAAATTGTTTCCATATATCTTTCATGTCATCCGGCAGATAGCTCAAAGCTTTCTCTTTCATTTCTTGCGGAATACCGAAGCGGGCTTCGGCGATGGAGCCGACAATGGCTCCGATGGTATCGCTATCACCGCCATGAGATATAGCGAGGCGAATGGCATCCTCGAAAGATGAGGCTTGCGAGAGGAGGTAGAAAGATAAAGGCACGGCATCCATACAGGTCTCATCGAACTTGCCCTTTGGATAAACTCGTGTGTCGAAATCCTCGTAATAGCTGCGGGCGATAGACATGAACCCCTGTATTGTTTCATTTTCATCCTTAGAAGCCTTAGCATTCTCATTTTTCAATCCCTTCGTTTCCTCATTCTCAGAATCCTTAGATTCTTCTGAGAATCTGCTCTTGCGGAAATGCCAAATGGCATGAGCTACAGCTTTGGCTCCCTTGATTCCTTCGGGATGATTATGAGTAGGAAGAGCCGTCTTTTCAGCCTCTTCCAAAACCTGCGACAGGTCATCGAAGAGCCAAGCTACTGGCGATACTCGCATTGCAGAACCGTTGCCAAAGCTATTATATGGCTGCGGATTAAGAGAGCAAATCCATGCTGCGAATCTTCCGCCATACGCTCCCTTAGGTGAAGGATAGCGGCGGCACCAATCCAACAGACTTTCCTGATAGTTTCGCCCGTTCAGTATCGCATCGGCAATCGCCACCGTGCAAATGGTGTCATCGGTGAAGTCGCATCCCCCACCGAATATCTCGAAATCATAATCAAACGTATTGCTGAACTCATATTTTGAGCCCACAATATCTCCTATCATTGCTCCTAACATTATCTTATGTCTTAATGATTCTTACTCCATTTTTCACTCTATCACTTCCCAGAAACTCTCAGGCAAACTGATGTTCTTGATCTGCTTTGCCTCCTCAAACAATGGGGCGATGTCTTCAGCCTCAAAGCCGGCGATACCGCAACCGATAGGTGTTACCAGGAACTGCATTTCTGGATGATGCTTGGCAAAATCCAGGAAATCATTCACGTATGGACGGATGGTTTCCACGCCGCCCTGCATCGTAGGGATGGCATAACTCTGCCCTTGCAAGCCTACACCCTTGCCCATGACGGCACCGAAATGCAGGCGGGCTATACGTGCCGCACCACCGCCATGCATGCCAGCCAGATTGCTGCCAAAAACAAATATTTCGTTCTCTTTCAAAGAATCAATCCAGCGAGGAGTGATTCTTCCCTTCTTCATATCTTCCATATTCTTCTTATTATTAAATATGTTATTGCTAATATCAGCCGCTTCCTCGCAGCACATTCTCGAATCCATCATGCTCGACATCGACATCTTAGGAGCACTTGAAACGGATGCGTCTTCGTCGCCGAACGACAGATAGCTTCTGTATTCCGAAGCATCGAAGTATTTCTTGAAATAAGGAATCACCACATCATGCATCATCTTCTGGCATCGCTGGGTGACGGCGGAGGCGGTCATGCCCAACTGCATGGCTACGTCCTTGCCTGGTTTCGATTGCAGGTCGTATCGCTTGTCGTAGATGCAATAAGCCACCCGGCAGTATCCGTAGTAATACTCCCTTACTATTCTTGCATCAGCATCCTTGAAGCCTTGAAGAATCTCATCATCAGACAGTTGTGCGAATCCCGATTTCTTGTAAGACTTACTTTCCCCAGATGCCTCAGCATTCCTTGAAAAATCCTTTTCTTTCCCCATATCGTTTCGATATTCTAATTTGTTTGCAAATATATACTTTTTCTTTGAGAAATAGGAGTTTTTGCTCCTTTTTTCGTTTTTACATAGTATTAAAAGAAAAAAGTAGGGAGAAAATTAAGCTGATATCGAAAAAAAGGAATTTTAAAGTAGATATTGGGATTTGAAAAATAACATTTGATAAGTTCTTGTATACATTTGGACAATATCTTGTAAAAGGTGGCAGTTGGGATTCCAGCCGTGATGCCTGCCGCAGCGAGTATTGCGATGATGCACGTGATGGTGCGGGCAGATATGCCAATGTGGTTTTCCGTGTTGTAAGAGTAGATAGGTAGATACTTTTTAATAAAAATACGCTACAATCTGCAGAATAGCTTTAAATGAGCTATTTATGAGTTTTTCACCTCAATAGAGGTAATGATTTGGCAATAGTTCCAATTTCTGCAATATGCATACGTTTGCTGTCAAACAACTCATCTCTGCTGCAAAGGTACAATAACTACACGAAATAGCAATCGCTATATTGGAATAATTTACAAAAATAGCTTAATTTATAATGATTATCGCAAAATTTAATGTATATTTGCAGCAAAATTCGGTGAATTTATGAAACTAAACAAGATAAAAGATGTCTTAGATAGCAAGGGAATTTCACAAACTTGGCTTGCAAAACAGTTAGGTAAGAGCTTTAGCACGGTCAATTGCTATGCTCGGAATAAATACCAACCCGATTTAGAAACGCTTCTTGAAATCTCAAAGATTTTAGAAGTTGACCTCAAGGATTTGATTACGGACGAGAACGAAAGAGTGTAATGAACTCGTAGTTTTGTCTTGGCAAGTATGTTGTAGAACTTCTGATAATAAATATTATTTGAGTCCACTTTTTAAAGTGGACTCATGAAATTAATTATGGCAAACGAAATAACAAAGACTTCGGATAATATTGAAGACCTATTTAACAAGGTGTCTGGTCTTATAGAACAGGCAAGGTCTTACGTGAAGACTTCAGTCAATACTGCTGAGGTCTATACCAAGTATTATATTGGTAAATATATCGTAGAGTACGAACAAAAGGGAAATGTTCGTGCGCAATATGGAAAGCAAGTTATTAAGGACTTGTCTAAAAAGCTAACAGGTCGTTTTGGAGAAGGATGGTCTGCTGATATTTTGGAAAAATGTCGGAAGCTATTTGTCGTATATTCAAATTCCGCAACAGTGTCGCGGAAATTGAATGTACAGGAAAAATCCGCTACAGTGTTGCGGATTTTTGAAAAAAAAGTAACTGATGCTCCAAACTTTGTGTTGTCATGGTCTCATTATTTAATTTTGGTACGTATTGACAATGAAGCAGAACGCAATTTCTATGAGATAGAATGTGCAAGCCAACATTGGAGTGTTCGACAATTGCAGCGTCAAGTGGGCAGTTGCCTCTACGAACGATTAGCTTTGAGCCGTGACAAGGACGAGGTCATGCGTTTGGCAAGGGAAGGTCAAACTATAGAGAAGCCTTCTGATGTTATCAAAAGTCCTTTGACCTTAGAGTTCTTAGGATTGAAGTCAGATGCCACTTACTCAGAGTCAAAGTTGGAGAATGCCATTATCAGTAAGATGCAGCAATTCTTGCTCGAATTAGGGAAAGGCTTTCTGTTTGAGGCACGACAGAAACGTTTCACTTTCGATGAAGACAACTATTATGTGGATTTGGTTTTCTATAATAGATTGCTGCAATGCTATGTCCTTATTGATTTGAAAACTGATAAGCTTTCTCATCAAGACCTTGGACAGATGCAGATGTATGTCAACTATTATGACCGCTTTGTGAAGCAAGACTTCGAGAAACCAACCATCGGCATTTTACTCTGTGAGAGTAAGAACGATGCACTTGTGGAGTTAACTTTGCCAAAAAACTCGCATGTCTATGCTTCTGCTTACCAATTATATTTGCCAGACAAGGCTTTGTTGCAAGCCAAGGTTAAGGAATGGATTGCAGAGTTTGAGGAAAACAATATAGGTTAAAAAGATTTGTGAGACACGTCTCACAAATTCGTCAGCAACTTGATGGCGAATTAAACTGTGTAAAGAGAACAATGAACGGAAAGCAATAAAAAATAGCATATGTGACAAGAACGCATCTATTATCTACCGTGGTGAGGACAATTCTTACTTTTTTGTTCGGTGCAAAATTAAACTATGAGGACTGCCACAACTACTTGAAACTCAAAATAAAAGCATCATTCTGCTATCTCTTGCTTTTTAAGGCGTTCTTTTTATAAAAAAGTGTATCCTCTTTTTTACTTTTCCCTTTTCTGAAGGTCAAATAATCGTAACGTTCAAGAAAATAAACGAATATGAGTTTAAATGACAATGTCATCATCCGTCGAATGGTCGTTTCGTGTGATGACTTTCCCATGCCAGTATCAGTCCTACGACTCCCGAGTAACTCTTTCTTCCTTCCGCCACATGATTGCCCCGCAGGTAAAGATCGAAGATGAAGTCCTGAGCTGCATCGAGCACCTTGCATCGCTTGCTGAGCCAGTAGTTGCGGTCACTTTTTGCCAACTGGATGATTTCTGGTCGGATGTATTTCAGGAATTTCTCGCCTTCTTTCTCGCCTAAAATATCGAAGACATTGCGCAGGACGTGGAAGAAAATGTGGTAATATCCGCTGAACTTCACTGCTTTGTCGGATGAGGTTGTGCATACGATGTAACTGTAGAAGTTTGCCTCTCCCTCGTTGGCAATACCGAGTAAGTGGGCAAACTCGTGGGCATAGATGGCAGGATAGTCGTGCGGACGGATGTCGCCATTCAGGGTGAACTCGCAGAAGAATGGCCCCATGCTGCCCGTTACGCCCGACATCGAACTCAGTGGAGTGAAGAGCATGGTCTTGGCATGAGGATGCTGGTTGAAGGGAGCATTGATTCCTTCCTTGGCTCCGATTTCGTTGTAACCTTTCAGAACTGCATCCCGCACCCGATTCTTCAATCCATCATCCACCATACCATTGAATTCTTCACTTAAACTGTTGATGCTATCAGCATATCTGTAGGCGAACTCCCGAAATTTGGCTTCAGATACTTCCACAGGCT
>ERZ1023633.47-NODE-47-length-48153-cov-21.732463_pt1 | contig 48153 bp, 36 predicted proteins | sample MGYA00380333_ERZ1023633 | MGnify/ENA primary metagenome ERZ1023633 (study PRJEB33179, sample SAMN07448972) | human gut metagenome | biome: Human-gut; feature: Human associated habitat; material: Faeces | host: Homo sapiens | place: India: Bhopal | collected...
CGGTATTCATCACGATAGCATCCTGAGCGATACCCTTCCATACAGAGAGGTCGCCCGTCTCCTTCCAGTACATGTAAGCCAAGCTAGACTTGGTACCTGCACCGTCGGCGTGCATAATGTTGCAATACTCTGGGTCTCCGCCCAGGATATCAGGTATAATCTTGCAGAAAGCCTGTGGGAAGATACCCTTGTCGATGTTCTTGATGGCGTTGTGAACGTCTTCCTTTGCTGCGCTTACACCGCGCATCATATATCTATTGTTACTCATATCTAAATTGATCTCCAATTATGATTCTTATAATTTCCTTATCGTTCTTGTAAATGTAGATGTTCAGGTTTTCTATGCTGTATCTATTCTTGTAAACATCTACGTTTATGAAGTATTTATTTTTCTTCATGCCAGAAATCCCAGCTGGCAAATGCCTGGAGGAGCAGCATCTCCAAACCATTCTTTACTGTGGCTCCATGTTCTTTTCCCTTCTTCATGAAAAGGGTTTCGTCAGGATTGTAGATGAGGTCGTAGAGCAGCGTGTGGGTGTCCATCGCCTCGTAAGGCAGCGGAGGGCACTCATCTACATGAGGATACATGCCCACTGGAGTACAGTTGACGATGACATTGTATTCCTTGATTACCTCCGGAGTAATCTTATCGTATTGAATAGTACCTGGACGTTCGTATCGACTCACAAACAAGGTTTCCAAACCTAGTGATTTCAAACCGTAGTTGATGGCTTTAGATGCACCTCCGGTACCCAGGATAAGTGCTTTCTTATGACACTTCTCCAGAAATGGCTCGATGCTCTTTGTAAAGCCAATGACGTCGCTATTATAGCCGGTGAGCACAGTTTCATTGCCCTTGTGATCAACCTTCACCACATTGACGGCTCCGATGGCGTTGGCCTCAGGGCTTACGCTGTCGAGATAGCTGATTACTTTCTCCTTGTAAGGAATGGTTACGTTGAAACCCTTCAGCTCGGGATTGGTGTCGAGTACCTCAGCTAAACCTTCGATGCTAGGCAGCTCGAAGTTGATGTACTTGGCATTGATTCCCTCGTTCTCAAATTTTTCGTTGAAGTAGTTTTTTGAGAATGAGTGGCCCAAAGGGAAACCTATGAGTCCATACTTGTCCATACTGATATTCTTATTTAAAATTCATAATTTATTTGGTTGCAAAATAGAGTGTGCAGATACCGAAGGTGAGTCTGGTGAACTCTGCTTTCTCGAAACCTGCCTTCTTGAATACCTCCATCATCGTCTCTCCCTGAGGGAATGCCTCGATAGTCTTGGTGAGGTAGCAGTATGCACTCTGGTCTTTCGAAATCAGCTTGCCGTAGATAGGCAATACTGTATGCGAATAGATGTGGAACAGCTGCTTCATCGGGAAACTGACCGGAGTGGTGAGCTCTACGATGCAGAGATGTCCTCCCTTCTTCAGTACTCGGCACATTTCGCGCAGGCCCTGGTCCAGGTTCTGGAAGTTGCGGATTCCGAAGGCGGCAGTTACTGCATCAAATGTATTGTCTTCGTATGAGAGGTGGAGACAATCTTCCTTGTCGAAGCGGATCACTTCGGCAAGTCCCAGCTGTTTTACCTTCTGTCTTCCTATCTCCATCATTCCCTGTGAGATATCTGCTCCGATGAGTTTGTCGGGATGCAGCATCTGTGCGGCAAGGATGGCGAAGTCGCCGGTGCCTGTGGCGATGTCGAGCATTTTCTTTGGAGAGAAGGGCGCAAGTCGCTTGATTGCCTTCTTGCGCCATCCCTTGTCAATATCCCACGAGAGTCGGTGGTTCAGGGTGTCGTAGGTAGGAGCGATGTTGTCAAACATCTCCTCTACCAGCTTGCCCTTATCTCCTGTGCCCTCGTAGGGCTTAATCTGTTCTTGCTTATACATTATTAATTATTTACGTGTAGCAAGCCATTCACTTACGTTCTTCTCGATACGTGCAGCGATGTCACCTTCCTCAGCAGCCTTGTCGAACTTCTCGCCTGTGATGTGCTCGTAAAGCTCGATGTAGCGATCAGATACGCTCTCTGCATACTCGTCGGTAATCTCTGGCATGGTCTGACCTGGCTCGTTCATGAAGTTGTGCTCGATGAGCCACTGGCGAACGAACTCCTTAGAAAGCTGGCGCTGAGGCTCACCCTTCTCGAACTTCTCCTCGTAGCCATCAGCGTAGAAGTAGCGGCTAGAGTCTGGAGTGTGGATCTCGTCGATGAGATAAACCTTGCCGTCGCGCTTGCCAAACTCATACTTGGTATCAACGAGAATCAAGCCCTGCTTAGCAGCGATTTCCTGACCACGAGCGAAGATCTTGCGTGTATAGTCTTCCATTACAGCGTAATCCTCTGCACTAACAATACCCTGGGCAATGATCTCTTCCTTAGAGATGTTCATGTCGTGACCCTCGTCAGCCTTGGTAGTAGGAGTAATGATTGGCTCAGGGAAACGCTCGTTCTCGCGCATTCCGTCTGGCAACTTCACACCGCAGATCTCGCGGCATCCCTTCTGATAGTCGCGCCATGCGCTACCGGTGAGGATTGAGCGGATGATCATTTCTACGCGGAAACCCTCGCACTTCAAACCAATAGTTACCATAGGGTCTGGAGTAGCCAACTTCCAGTTTGGACAGATGTCTGTAGTTGTGTCCAAGAACTTAGCTGCAATCTGGTTGAGCACCTGTCCCTTGAATGGGATACCCTTAGGCAGAACAACGTCGAACGCTGAGATTCTGTCGGTAGCGACCATCACGAGGATGTCGTCGTTAATGTCATACACATCACGTACTTTACCGTGGTAAACACTCTTCTGTCCATCGAAATGGAAATCTGTCTTTGTTAATGCTTTCATTTTATTTAATTTATAATTTATAATTTACAATTTATAATTGGGCCTGCCCCAGGGCAGTACTGTTAATTATTAATTATCAATTATTAATTTTTAATTGTTTTCTTTTCTTCCGCTCTCTCCTTGTCATACTTGTCGTATGCGTTGACGATGCGGGTTACGAGCTTGTGGCGCACAATATCCTTCTGTCCCAGCTTCACCACTCCGATGCCTTCCACGCCGTCCAGAATCTTGAGTGCTTCCTTCAGTCCGCTTCGCTGCTCTCTAGGCAGGTCGATCTGGGTCAGGTCACCGGTGATAATCATCTTGGTGTTCATGCCCATACGGGTAAGGAACATTCTGATCTGCTGGGAGGTTGTGTTCTGCGCCTCGTCAAGAATGACGACGGCATCGCTGAGTGTGCGTCCACGCATGAAGGCAAGTGGCGCAATCTGGATAATGTGCTTTTCCATCATGTCTTGCAGCTTGACGGCAGGAATCATGTCTTCCAGTGCATCATACAGTGGCTGCAGGTAAGGGTCAATTTTATCTTTCATGTCGCCTGGCAGGAAACCGAGCTTTTCGCCCGCTTCTACGGCAGGTCGTGAGAGGATAATCTTTTTAATGGCTTTCTCCTTGAGTGCTTTTACGGCAAGGGCGATGCTGAGGTAGGTCTTACCGGTTCCGGCAGGACCCACGGCAAATACCATGTCGTTCTTTTCGTAAGCTTCAATGAGTTGCTGCTGATTCTCGCTGCGGCTCTTGATAGGTCTTCCGCTGATGCTGTAAACCAGCACGCCTTTTACCGAATCTGCTTTAGTCTGTTTGCCTTTCACAATATCAAGGATATCTTCTTCATTGAGCATGTTATATTTAGCTAAGTGCTTGCGCATCAGCTCAATGTCTTCTTCTGCTTTCGCCATTTCTTCCTCGTCGCCAAGCACACGAAGCACGTTGTCACGTGCCACGATACGCAACTTAGGATACAGTGATTTTATCATCTGTAGATGAGCATTATTCACTCCGTAGAACATCACTGGATCTACATCTTCGAGTACTATATGTTTCTCTATCAAAATTTCTAATCTTAAATCGTTTAAACCTTTATATGTTATATAACGCTGCAAAATTACTACTTTTCCTCGAAATAAGCAAATTTCTTATACTTTTTTTGAGATTATGGGGCAAACTATTCTGGTAAACTGTCTGTAAAACAGGGAGAACTTGTTTATATTGCTGATTAATCGGAGTTTATGGTATGGAACGTCAAGGTCAATGGGACTTATATTATTCTCTGCATGACTGTTGAAAAAATAACACGGACAAATTCGAATTTGTCCGTGTTATTTTAGTTTTAAAATATGTCTGTTTCAGCTGTTTTTTGATGATAAAAGCTGTGATTTCGAGAAGAAGTCTATTCGTTTCGTCATAGAAAACTGTGAGTTAGCAACCATATAACTATGAGTCGGGATTTTTAATAAAGGGACAAGGAGTTAACAGGTTAACAGTTAACAGCTGTTTTTTGCACCCTCCTCCTTTCCTTACCTTTTTAATATAAATATATATATATACTTATTTCTTGTATATGAGTGAGGGAGTATGCATTTTTGGGCTGTTAACTGTTAACTCTGTTAACCCCCCATCTGAAATTTCTCCCTCTCGCCCCCTCCTTCTTATGTAAGCTAAGTGCCTTATATGATGGCAGGTAAGAGTCATCAATGATGACCGGCAGGAGGCTTAAATGATGCCTTGTGATGGCGAAAAATTAATAGTGTTGGGATGGTAAATACAATGCTTTGGAAATTAGGAATGTCTTTTTTTCTAGTAGAAGTTATTAAAAAGACATTAAAAAGTTTTGTATTATGAAATTAATGATGTACTTTTGCCATTACTTTTAGAGAAAATTGATTATAATTCTTGATAATGAAATTAAAACATATTATCCTACATATAGTAAATGTTGTTCAGGCAATGTCTGGCAAGAACCGTTTCTTGCTGGGTTTTGTCGTTGTTGTGTGTGTCCTGGCTTTGGTGAGATTGATCAGTCCGGGCGTTGCGGAACCAAGAACTTCTGTTGCTGATTTGAGTGTGGCGGATAGCCTGGCTACGGATTCCGTTGATCAGCTTGCGATGGCAGAAGAAGACAAGGAAGAGGAGAATAAGGCTGCAAATGAGATAGCCGAGACATCTGATGATTTGGCTCAGGAAGCTGCCGGAACGACTTTGGGGGCTGAGGCAGGAACAGCTGCTGATTCTTCCAATTCGCCTTCTATTTTCTTCGATAAGGATGGTAAGGAGGTGAAGCATCGTATCTTTTCGGTGCCTCATTTCGGCAATACCTTTCCTGATCAGCAGGATGTGCAGATTCTGGCTGCCAACAAGCATGGTGTGAGTCCGGTACAGAACCGTGAGGAGGCTGAGCATAGTAAGGGTAAGCTGGTGTATGTGGGAAGCAATCCTTTCTTTTATGTAGATAAACTGAATAACAGTATACCTTATCTGGTACCTAGGGCTTCGGTGCTGCTGCAGGATATCGGTCGGGCTTATTTCGATTCTTTGCAAATCAAGGGCATTCCTTTGCATAAGATTATCGTTACGAGCATTCTCCGTACCAAGGATGATGTGGCGAAGCTTCGTACCCGCAATGGCAATGCTACCGAGAATTCATGCCATCTTTATGGTACTACGTTTGATGTTTGCTACAACAGATATAAGCAGATTCAGACTCGTCAGCAGCCTCGAAGACAGGTTCAGAATGATACCTTGAAATGGGTGCTCAGCGAAGTGCTGAGAGATATGAGAGACCGTAACCGGTGCCTTGTGAAATATGAGGTAAAGCAGGGATGCTTCCATATCACAGTGAAGTAGATTGCTTATGGTGATTTCAATTGATATTAAATAAAATTAGGGCGTGTCGTTCTTTACAGAATGGCACGCCCTAATCTTTTACTTAGTTTTTGATTCTTTTCAAATCGTCAGGTTCTCCTACCAGCCAGATGATATCTCCCTTTTCGAATTTTCGGGATGGAGAAATGTGGGTGAGGTTTTCCTGACCTTCTTCCAATCCAACAACCATACAGTTGTAATGGTCGCGGATGCCACTCTCGATGAGCGTCTTGCCCAGGAATTCGCTGGAAGATGAGATGATGAGCTGGCTCAGCTTCATCTCGCGCTTCTCTATCTCGGCTTCTTCTGGCATCAGGTCGCTCTGAAGGGCTGTGTTGAACTTCTGGAGCTGGTCGTCATTTCCGATCACCTGCAACTTGTCTCCTGGGAAAATAACCATATCACCATTTGGGATATTGAGACGGTGGGAACCACGGTGAACGCTGCTCATGTCTACACCAAAGCGTTCACGAAGGTGTAGCTCCTTGAGCGATTTACCCGCCCAGGTACTGTCTTCCGGTACTTCAAACTCACTGATATGAATATCTCTATCCAGCAGTCTGCCCTCGTAGAGCGGACGTTTCTCTCCATTTACCTGAGCCGCAATATCGCGTGAACGGAGATTATGGATGAAGACGCGCTCCATCACAATGCTGCGCTTCTTGATGTGGCGGGAGGTTATCATCAGCATCACTACGATGCCTCCGATGCAGATCATCAACGCATTGGTGAAGCGGGAGAGGAAGTTGATGATGTAGAAGATGAAAGCCAGGGCAATGATGAAGCGGACGAACACCGTAAACAGCAGAGGCACACGGTTGATGCTGCTCTCTACCCATAGACGTTTCCACTCGGGGCTGTGATTCTTCTTCATCACGATGGCACGTAGGAATGGAGCTATCAGTAGCACCGTAAGCAAGCCGGTGATGGCGTTGGCGTACCAATGGAGGTGCCAGCCCGGCAACAGATTGCGCATCAGAGGCAATACGAAGGTGAACATCAGAGCGATGGTAGCTGCCGAGAGTATAGAATAGGCTGCCGTATTGATGATCATCTGCCTGATCAGTGATTTCCACTTGCTCTGCTGCTGGGTCTGCGGATGACTCATCGCAAAATGGTTCAATACATGGATGAGCTTGTCGGGCAGATGCTTCTCCATCACCTGATAGGTTGGTAGTGCCAGACGAATCATGTAAGGAGTAAGGAAGGTGGTGATGACACTCACCGCTACGACTACCGGATAGAGGAAGTTGCTGATAACGCCAAGTGATAAGCCCAGCGAGGCGATAATGAATGAGAATTCGCCAATCTGAGCCATAGAGAAACCGCATCGCATGGCCGATTTCAAAGATTCGCCTCCGAGCATGAAGCCGAAGGTGCCCAGCGTGGCCTGACCTATCAGTATCGTACCCACCAGGGCAAGGATAGGCAGGGCGTATTCTATCAGAATCTTTGGGTCTACCAGCATACCTACCGATACGAAGAAGATGGCTCCGAAAAGGTTCTTGACCGGTTCTACCAGCTTGATAATCTTCTCTGCTTCAATGGTTTCTGCCAGGATGCTACCCATGACAAAGGCTCCGAAGGCACTGCTGAAACCTACCTTGGTGCTCAGTACAGCCATGCCGCAGCATAAACCCAGCGATACGATAAGCAGGGTTTCGCCATTGATGAGCTTTCTTACCGAGCGGAGGAACCAGGGAATGGCGAAGATGCCTACGATGAACCAGACGCCAAGGAAGAAGCCTATCTTGACGATGGAGGCAAACATCTGACCGCCATCGGGATTGCTGCCGCTCGCTATCGCTGACAGCATCACCATCATGACGATGGCAAGGATGTCTTCCAGAATCAGTACGCTCATCACCATCGAGGCAAACTTCTGGGTGCGCAGCCGCATGTCGTCGAACGCCTTATATATAATAGTGGTGGAACTCATGGCAAGCATACCGCCCAGGAAGATACAGTCCATCCTTCCCCAGTCGAAACTGTGGCCCACGCTGATGCCTAGCATCATCATGGAGAAGACGATGACCACGGTAGCAATGATAGGCGATGCTCCCATCTTCACGATTTTCTTGAAAGAAAAGTCGAGACCCAGTGAGAAGAGCGTAAAGATGACACCGATGTCTGCCCAGGTCTTGATGTCCGTCTCGTCCATTACCGACATAGTGTAGGGCATGTGGGGAGAAACGAGGAAGCCTGCCACAATGTATCCCAGCACCAGCGGTTGCTTGAGCCGCTTGAAGATGAGGGTGACGATGCCGGCTACCATCAGGATGAGGGCGAGGTCTTTTACTAAAAAAGGAATTTCTGCCATAATTTTCAGTTTATGATAATCTCTCTGTAAATATTCGTATTCATTTATGAAAATGGGGAATTTAGATGTGCCTAAATTCCCCATATATATTAGTCGTTATACTCTTCTGTGATTTCTGCAATCTTCACGATGGTATCTACAACCTTCTGCATTACCTGGATGCTCACAAACTCGTGAGGACCATGGAAGTTGACTCCACCGGCGAAGATGTTAGGGCAAGGAAGACCCTTGAAACTGAGCTGTGCTCCATCGGTACCGCCACGGATAGGCTCTACACGAGGAGGAACGCCGCTCTCCTGCATCGCCTTGAGTACGATGTCGATTACATGCATGTTAGGGTCAATCTTCTCCTTCATGTTGTAATACTGGTCGTAGATTTCGGCAGTAACCGTTCCTTCGCCATACTTCTCGTTCATCTTCTCCACACACTTCTCGATGAAGTCCTTGCGGTCTTCAAACTTTTCTCGGTCGTGGTCGCGGATGATATAGCTGAGCTTGGCTTCCTCGCAACGGCTCTCAATGCCGAGCAGGTGATAGAATCCCTCGTAACCCTCTGTCTGCTCAGGAGTCTCGGTCTCAGGTATCATATTCTGGAACTCTACAGCCAGGCGGCTTGCATTCACCATCTTGCCCTTGGCGTAACCAGTATGTACGCTTACTCCCTTGATATGAATCTTGGCAGCAGCGGCATTGAAGTTCTCGTATTCCAGGTCGCCCAAGTCGCCACCGTCAACGGTGTAAGCCCAGTCGCACCCAAACTTCTCTACATCGAAGTGATGGGCACCCATACCGATTTCCTCATCAGGATTGAAGCCCACACGGATGTCGCCATGCTTGATTTCCTTATGGTCGCGGAGGTAGCACATGGCCTGTACGATTTCAGCGATACCTGCCTTGTCATCTGCACCGAGCAGGGTAGTACCGTCTGTCACGATGATGTCCTCACCCTTGTGAGCCTTGAGCTCAGGGAATTTCTCGACGCTGCTGATGATTCCAGGGCTCAGTTCGATATCCTTGCCGTCATAGTTCTTGATGACGCGGGCCTTGATGTCCTTTCCGCTGGCGTCAGGACTAGTATCCATGTGTGAAATAAATCCGATGGTAGGGGTCTTTTTCTTGGTATTTCCCTTGAGGGTAGCGTAGATATAACCCATATCATCCATTTCGACATCGGTCAAACCTTCGTCCTCAAGTTCTTTTTTGAGATACTTGGCAAATTCCAATTGTTTTGCAGTACTAGGCACACTTTGAGAATCTTCACTCGACTGTGTGTCGAATTTTGTGTAGTTTATGAAACGTTCTACTAAATCCATGTTCTTAATTATTAAAAGAAGTCAATTCTCCAAGGGGGTGCTCTTTAGAAGTGGGGGCGTTCCATGGATCCTTGAAAATTGTGTTGAAAGTGATCCCGATGGGATTCAAACCCATGACCTTCAGAACCGGAATCTGACGCTCTATTCAACTAAGCTACGGGACCAATGCTGCAAAATTACGGATTTTATTTGAAATAACCAAATATTTGCTTGTTTTTTTACTATATATTATAATGTATATAAGGAAAAAGAAATAAAATCTCAGGCAAAATGTCACTAAAAGTATAAAAATAGTTATCACTTTGCAAAATAATACGGAAAAATGCTTGCAGATTAATAATTTATTTGTACCTTTGCACCCAACAATAGATAATAAACGATAATACAAAATAAAAACCATACGAAAATGAGCAAATTGATAAAACCTGAAGGGTATAAGGCGCTGTTGGATATGCGCCAAACCGAAATGGGTATCAAACTGATAAAAGAATTCTTTCAGCAGAATTTGAGCACAGAGTTGCGCCTTCGCCGCGTTACTGCTCCGCTCTTTGTACTGAAGGGACTTGGAATCAATGACGATTTGAACGGCGTGGAGCGCCCTGTAAGTTTTCCTATCAAGGACCTGGGGGAAGCTCAGGCTGAGGTGGTGCACTCTCTTGCCAAGTGGAAGAGACTTACCCTTGCCGAATATAATATAGAGCCAGGATATGGCGTGTATACTGATATGAATGCAATTCGTGCCGATGAAGAACTCGACAATTTGCATTCGCTTTATGTTGACCAGTGGGACTGGGAAGCTGTGATAACCCGCAAAGACCGTACTATCGCCTTTCTGGAAGACATAGTGCGCCGCATCTATGCAGCTATTCTCCGCACGGAATATCTCACTTGCGAGCATTATCCTGAAATCAAGCCATTCCTGCCAAGAGAGATTCATTTCATTCATGCACAGGATTTGCTGGATATGTATCCTGATATGACTCCAAAGGAGCGCGAGGATGCTATCTGTGAGAAATACGGCGCTGTATTTGTTGAGGGTATTGGCGGCGAGTTGAGCAATGGCGAGAAGCATGATGGCAGAGCTCCTGACTATGATGATTGGAGTACTGTTGCTGAGAATGGTAAGGCTGGACTGAATGGTGATATTCTGATTTGGTATCCTGTTTTAGGTCGTAGTTTCGAGCTCAGTTCTATGGGTATCCGTGTAGATAAGGAGAGCTTGCTTCGTCAGTTACAGATAGAGGGTAAGGAAGATAGAGAGAAACTTTATTTCCACCAGCAGCTGTTAAATGATAAGTTGCCTCTCAGTATCGGTGGTGGTATCGGTCAGAGCCGTCTCTGCATGGTGATGCTTCATAAGGCTCATATCGGAGAGATTCAGGCTAGTATCTGGTCTGAAGAAATGCGCAAGGAATGCGATGAGGCTGGAATGCCATTGATTTAATGTCGTTCGTACATCCTGTTTCGCAATCATTATTTAATGATTAAAATCTGAAAATCAAAAGTTTATAGGTTCATAAAAAATGAAGAGGTTATGTCGGTATTGACATAACCTCTTTTTATGATTGCTTTTTTCTTCTTATTATTATGTGAGTGCCAGATTAAAGACGCTGACCATTTTCTTGAATGCCGGATTTCTATCCATGATGTTGTCGAAGACTTCACGCTTTGACAGAACCTTCTTGATTTCATCTGCTTTGGCTATGCGATAATCTATCTGAATCTGATTGTTGCGCAAACCTTGTACAAACGTAGGGCGAATTCTGTTCTTGATGTTGAGGATGTCGTTAAGCAACAGCTGGTTGTCTACCACTACTTCTATATTAGGGAAGTTGGTAATCGTTGGCGTTACTGCCTTCATGCGGTTGGCAAGACCAATCAGTTCTTTGATATTCTGCATTCTCATGCACATGTTGATCCATAGTCCTTCTACCTGCTCTTGGGTGAATGAATGGTTCATGTCTTGTGCATTGCTGGCTGGGGTATGTTCTTCCTTCAGCTTGTCTATCGGATTGAACGTTCTATGCTCTCTCTCTTCGTTCTTTTTAAGATTGGAGAAAGTCATGCCGATACCACTGAAATTCACTTTTCTGACACTTGTAGCCGTAGCTTTGCCAGGTTGATCCTGAGACTGTTGGCTTTGAGTGGTCTGAGAGTTTGGAGTAGGCGATGCCGTAGCGGCAGCAATAGGAGTATTGCTGCTGCCATCTTGCCCCGCACCTGCACCCTGAGCAACAGGCTTAAGCTGGGCAACAATTTTCTGAAACAGGGATTTTAATCTGTGGGGCGTGCGCCCCGCACTAGGCACATCCTGATCTTCTGGCTGGGTAATCTGACCAACCTGGATAAGGGTGAGCTCTACCAGCAATCGCTTGTTTGAACTCTGGCGATATTGTACATCGCAGTTGTTCATGATCTTGAGAGCCTTATATAAAAAAGGTGTAGGGGCTTTCTGTGCCTGTGCCTGGTATTTGGCTTTCTGCTCATTACTGGTTTCCAGCAGTGGCAATGTCTGAGAATCCTTTGCCATCATCACATTGCGTACGTGCTGTGCCAAGCCTTGAATCATGTTTCCGCCATCAAATCCTTTGCTCAATATTCCGTCAAGGACCAGCATGATTTCACTCACCTTATTCTCCAAGGCGAGGTCTACGATGCGGAAATAATTGTCACTATCCAGAACGTTGAGGTCTTCTATCACCTTCTTATAGGTAATGTCTCCCTGACAGAAACTGGCAGCCTGGTCGAAGATGGAGAGGGCGTCTCGCATACCTCCATCAGCCTTTTCTGCAATGACGGCAAGTGCCTGCTCCTCGTATTTGATACCTTCCTTTTCTGCTACCATTTTCAGATGATTGATGGTGTTAGGCACAGTCATACGCTCGAAGTCATAAATTTGGCATCGGCTGAGGATGGTAGGCAGAATCTTGTGCTTTTCGGTGGTGGCAAGGATAAAGATTACATGCGAAGGTGGTTCTTCCAGCGTCTTGAGAAAGGCGTTGAAAGCAGCGGGACTCAGCATGTGGACCTCGTCGATGATAAACACTTTATATTTTCCTACCTGTGGCGGAATGCGGGTTTGCTCCATCAGGGTCTTGATCTGGTCGACACCGTTGTTGCTGGCAGCATCAAGCTCAAAGATGTTGAAGGAACGCTGCTCGTTGAATGCGCGGCAACTTTCGCAATCGTTGCATGCTTCACCGGCTTCGTTAGGGTGTTCGCAGTTGATTGCCTTGGCAAAGATACGGGCACAAGTAGTCTTACCCACACCTCTTGGACCGCAGAAAAGATAGGCATGAGCCAACTTGCCGCTCTTTACTGCATTCTTCAAAGTGGTGGTCAAAGCAGCCTGTCCAACTACCGAGTCAAAGGTCATTGGACGGTACTTTCTTGCAGAAACTATATATTCTTCCATTATTTTTTCTTAATTGATGATGCAAAGATAACAAAAAAATATTATCTTTGCAAACAAATTCACAATTATGTGGATTTTCATGAGTATAAAATGGTTAATATAGTAAGAAATTAATGAGTAAACGTCTAGGAATTATATGGAATTATCTGGCTCACTACAAGTATTTGATAGTGATTGTGGTGGGCGTATTGGTGGTTGGCGTTATCGACGACAATAGTATCCGTCAGCATATCCGTTATCAGATACAGATAGCGGGTCTGCGTTCTGAAATCGATAAATATAATGCTCAGTTGGAGAAGGATACTCGTCTGCTGAAGGAAATGCGCAAGGGACCTCAGGTTTTTGGCAAGATAGCCCGTGAACGATATTTCATGAAGGCAGACAACGAGGATATCTTTGTACTCAGCTCTGATATTCCAGATGAGCCAGAGGAAGAAGATAATCTGGAAAATGCAAAATGATGTGTTTGCTTACATTAATTATAATAGGGGGACTTTAAAAATATTAGGGGGATCTGTATAGGAGACTTTCATCATGGAAACTTCCCCATAACAGAAAACTTTTTAAATAAGAAACAGAAGATAAAAGATAAATGAAACAATTAAGTAAATTTCAGACTGCTTTATTTTTATTGGGTGGCGTGCTGATGGTTATTGGTGCTGCCAGCTTTGCATTTGGCTTTGTAAATAAACAAATCGTGCTTTATACCTGCTGGCTGTTCCTGGTGGGTAATGTTCTTTTCAGCGTGGTGCAGGCAATGCAGATATACGAAGGTCCATCGCTCGTCATCCACCGACTGAAGCGAATGCAGTATATCGCTGATATCTTTTTCGTACTCTCGGGCATCTCGATGGTAGATACCGTGTATGCTTTTGCCCGTCACTGGTTTGCCAACTACGAAACCTATATCACCTATTTCTATAATAAATGGGTGGTGTTCCTGCTTATTGCAGCTTTGTTGGAACTCTATACAACGCATCGAATTTCTTATGAGTTGAAGAAGGAAGATGCAGGTAAGGGAGCTTCGGAATAAGGAAAAATGAATGGCAAATATGCAAATAAAACATAAATACTGATAATATTCAATTAAATAGCATAAATTTATTTCCTTAGTTCGATTTTAGATTGTACTTTTGTTCACCAAAAGTGATATACAAAGCTTATGAATAAGATATTTTTAGCAATCATTGCCTTGTTGGCGCTTGCATCATGTGCCAATACTTACGAAATCAAGGGTACTTCCAACGTGAGCACTCTTGACGGACGTATGTTGTACCTGAAAATCTTGAAAGACAACAATTTCAAAAGCATCGATTCATGTGATGTGTTGCATGGACAATTTCATTTCCAGGGTAATCTGGATTCGGTAAAGATGGGTAACATCTTTATGGATGATGAGCCTGTATTGCCACTCGTCTTGGAATGTGGTGACATTAATGTGAAGCTGGATGATGCACAGCAGATTGTAAGTGGCACTCCACTCAATGATAAGCTATTCGGATTTTTTAAAAAATACCAGCAGTTGCAGAATCAGCAAAGAGAACTGGTTCACAAGCACGACCAAGCCATCATGGATGGTAGCGATATGAATGTGGTAACGCAAAAACTCAATGCCGAGGCAATACGGCTCTCGGAGCAGGAAGATAAGCTGATTACAAGTTTCGTGACGGAAAACTTTGATAATGTTCTTGGAGCAGGCGTTTTCTTCCTTGTTACCATGGGCAATCAATACCCGATGCTCTCTCCTTGGATTGAGGATATCATGAGCAAGGCTACCGATCGGTTCAAGAACGATCCTTATGTAAAGGATTACTATAAGAAAGCTCAGGAGAATCAAGCTATCATGAACGGTACTCACGAAATGTCGCCTTCACAGGCTACTTCTGAGATGAACCAGCAGCTGGAGGCTCCACAGGTGAACTCTGACGCTGCACCAGCTCCAACTCCTAATGAGTTAGCAACACCAACTATTCCAGAAAAAACAGAAAAGTAATGAAGATATTAATAGAAAACGGTACCATAGTCAATGAGGGACGCTCTTTTCAGGGCGGTCTCATTGTTGATGGTGACGTTATTGCAGAGATATTTGAAGGAAAGGCACCCCGTGGCACCTACGAACATGTAGTGGATGCTTCGGGGTGTTTTGTTTTGCCAGGAGTCATAGATGATCATGTTCATTTCCGTGAGCCTGGACTGACACGTAAGGCTGACATCGAGAGCGAATCGAAGGCCGCGGCATACGGTGGCGTGACCTCTTATCTCGAGATGCCGAATACGGTCCCGCAGACTACAGCCCTGCAGGTGTGGGCTGATAAGCGTCAGCTGGGAGCCGAGAAAAGCCATGTTAACTATAGCTTTTTCTATGGAGCTACCAATGACAACGTGGAGACTTTCAGTGAGCTGGATTGTCATCATGTGCCTGGTATCAAACTCTTTATGGGTTCCAGTACCGGAAATATGCTCGTAGATAAATACGAGTCGCTGGTAAGTATATTCCAGAAGGCTAAGGAACTGGGCTTGCCCGTGATGACCCATTGCGAGGATACGGATATCATCAATCGCAATATGGCTGAGGCCAAGGCTAAATATGGTGATGATCCGGCAGTAGAACATCATCCGGAGATACGTAGTGAGGAGGCTTGCTACCAGAGTACGGCATTGGCTGTAAAACTGGCAAAAGAAAGTGGGGCGCATCTCCATGTAGCTCATCTTACAACGGCAAAGGAACTGGAACTGCTTCAGCCTGAGGCTCATATAACAGGAGAGGCATGTGTGGCTCATCTCTATTTCTGTGATGCTGATTATGCCAGCAAGGGAACACTCATCAAGTGCAACCCAGCTATCAAGACCGCTCAGGACCGTGCTGCATTGCGACAGGCATTGAATGATGGAAAGATAGCTACTATAGGTACTGATCATGCACCTCATGAATGGAAGGATAAGCAGGGTGGCTGTGCCAAGGCGGCTTCGGGAATGCCGATGGTTCAGTTCTCACTGGTTACCATGTTGGAACTTGTAGACGAAGGTGTGCTCAGTATAGAGCGTCTGGTAGAATTGATGGCGCATCAGCCTGCCCAGCTCTTCGAAATCGAGGGACGTGGTTTCTTGCGCAAGGGATATAAGGCTGATATTGCCATTGTACGTCCTCATAGTCCATGGACTGTTACCAAGGATGAAATTCAGAGCAAGTGTAAATGGAGTCCGATGGAAGGACACGAATACCAGTGGCGGGTAGAACAGACTATCTGCAACGGACACCTTATATATAATAAAGGTGTGTTTGATGAAAATAGCCGTGGCGAAGAACTTACATTCAGATTGTAGATGAAAAAGGTTAGCTATGATATTTCTGAAGTAGCACCGTATATCAACTGGCTGTATTTCTATCATGCCTGGGGATTGAGCGGAAAGAAAGAAGAGGTAAAACTGAAAATGCGTCAGGAGGCTGAGAAAATGCTCTCCTCGTGGGAGGGTAAATATCATACTCACGCACTTCTCAGAATCATGGATGCCTATAGCGAGGGAGATGACATCATCGTTGAGACTGAGAATCAAGACCTGTTGAATGGCTGTGCCAATACAGCAATGAGGCAGGTTCGTTTACCGATGCTCCGACAGCAGCATCCATCTGTCCCTGGAGCTCCCAATTTCTGCCTGGCAGATTTTATCCGTCCTAGAAGTCTGAAGGTTTCAGGTGTTGAAAAAAAAACGGAAAAAATGCAGCTGCAAGACATCGCAAGCAGGTTAGGCGTGTTCTGCTGTACGGTAGATGCTTCTATCTTAGATGCTTATCGCAATCATGAATATCTGGGAATGATGGCACAGTTGCTTTGCGATCGGTTGGCTGAGGCTACGGCAGAACTGTTGCATGAACAGACACGCAAGACTTATTGGGGCTATGCACCCGATGAGCATCTGACTCCTCAGCAATTGCATTGTGAGGAATATCAGGGCATCCGGCCGGCTATCGGCTATCCGTCGTTACCCGATACGAGCTTCAATTTCATCATAGATCAACTGCTGGATATGAAGCAAGTAGGTATACGACTGACAGAAACGGGTATGATGACACCTCATTCCAGTGTGTCGGGCTTGATGTTTGCACATCCCATGGCTCAATACTTCGAATTGGGGAAGATAGGGCAGGACCAGTTATGCGACTATGCGCATCGTAGAGGTGTACCTGCGGAGTTGATGAGAAGATTTCTGCAGTCGAGTTTACTGAAGCGATAGTTTTATAGGCTAATAATTCATAGGATATTTGTCTTTAAACTTCCTGCTGACTTTTTCATACGTAATAGATAAAAAGATGTCTCACAAAATATAGTAAGAAAACAAAATGGTAGCTAGAATATTAGTGCCCGTTATCATCCTGACCATTCTGCCATATTGGTGGATAGGGAAGCAATACCTCTTCTTGAATAGGAGGAAGGGAAGTCTAGGCAAGTCTTTTTGCCATTTATCCAGACGGTGGCTACGTCTTTTGTGGTGGCTGCCGGCAATGATTGTCATCGGGTATAGCGGTTTTCTCGCTCTGGAACGTAATTTCCTTCCCGACAACCCTGTACTGATTGATATCTGGTTTGGAGTGATGGCGATGTTTGCTGTGCCCCAATTTGTCTTTGCCTTCTGCAGTTTTATCGGCTGGCTGTGCATGCGTATTGCTAAGAGCGGTAAGTTGGGCAGATTTGGATTCCGTCCTGGCAATCAAGGCAGAAACTGGGGTAAACTAGTGGGATTGGTATTGGCTGTGTGTGCGTTTTTCACGTTTATCTATGGCTTTACCTTGGGCTTCCCAAAGATGAAAGTGAAGCGGCTAACGGTGTATGTTCCTGATTTGCCAAAGAAGTTTGATGGATATCGCATCGTGCATTTCAGTGATATTCATCTCGGTTCGTACTATGGTTGGCGTCGTGGATTGCCTCAGCGGGATGTGGATAGCATCAATGTTCAGCATGCCGACCTGATATGCTTTACTGGTGATTTGCAGAATGTGCAACCGTCAGAACTGAAGCCTTATATCAAACTGATGCAGAGTCTGAAGGCTAAAGATGGTGTTTTGAGTGTATTGGGTAACCATGATTATACCTGGTATCTTAACATCGATGAAGATGACAAGGCAGAAATGGAGAAAATAGAGACAGAGGTAAGACAGGCAGAAAAGGATATGGGCTGGCGACTGCTAAATAATGAGCATATCGTGATACGTAGAGGCAACGATTCTATCTATGTGGCTGGTACCGAGAACTATGAAAAGCCTTACCGCTCTGATATTGGAAAGGCACTCTATGGTATCAAGCCTGGATCGTTTGTCATGATGTTGCAGCATATTCCTAAACAGTGGAGCAAGACTTTGCCATCTGCCATTGCTGGAAACGATTCTGTGCAGGTGGCTCCGCAACTTACGCTCAGCGGTCATACTCATGCTGGACAGGTATCTGTTTTAGGGTTACGTCCATCGATGTTTACCCCATTCGATTATGGGCTGTATGAGCGTGAAGGTTGTCAACTCTATACCACATCTGGCTTGGGCGGCACCGTTCCAATCCGGGTGGAAGCTACAGCTGAAATAGCAGTCATCACGCTGCGCTGTAAATAAACGATTTCTCTACGTAAAATGAATAGCATCAGCTAATCATAAAGTTCAAAGTTCAAAGTTCAAAATTCAAAGTTCAAAATTCAAAGTAAAAATGAAGTACTTATATCGATTATATCAATTACTCATCTGTCTGCCGATACTTGTGGTAGCCAGTATTATAACCAGTTTGGCAACCGTGATAGGCTGTATGTTGGGCAACGGACACTTCTGGGGCTATTATCCAGGAAAAATCTGGTCGCAGCTCTGGATACGTCTTCTCCTTCTGCCGGTAAAGGTAGAGGGTAAAGAACATCTCAAGAAGAATCAGAGTTATGTGTTTGTAGCTAATCATCAGGGTGCATTCGACATATTCCTGATATATGGTTTCTTGGGGCGTAATTTCAAATGGATGATGAAGAAAGGCATCCGTAAGATTCCTTTGGTAGGTGTAGCTTGTGAATATGCTCACCACATCTTTGTTGATAAGAGCGGTCCATCTAAGATTCGTGCTTCTTACGATCGTGCCCGTGAGGAGCTCAAGGAAGGTATGTCACTGGTGGTATTTCCAGAAGGGGCACGTACCTTTACCGGTCACATGGGAGTATTCCGTCGTGGCGCTTTTATGCTTGCTGATGAGTTGCAGTTGCCAGTTTGTCCACTTACCATTAATGGTAGTTTTGATGTAAAGCCTCGAATGAAAGACATGTCTTGGGCATTCTGGCATCCACTCCGTCTTACCATTCATGAGCCCATCGCTCCAATCGGTAAGGGACCGGAGAATATCAAGAACCAGATGACCAGAAGCTATGATGCCATCATGGCGGGGTTGGTAAAGGAATATCAGGGATTTGTAGAGAATCCTGACCAATAAGATAACTAACAATGAACGAAATATGAAGAGTGATAGTATTGTAATAATTCCTACCTATAATGAGAAGGAAAATATAGAAAAAATTATCCGTGCCGTATTCGGCTTGGAGAAGAAGTTTGATATCCTGGTGATTGACGATGGAAGTCCTGATGGTACTGCTGCTATCGTTAAATCATTGATTAAAAATGAGTTTGCGGATAGATTGCATATCCTGGAACGCTCGGGAAAACTGGGATTGGGCACTGCCTATATCATGGGCTTCAAATGGTCGCTGCAGCAGGGCTATGACTTTATCTTCGAAATGGATGCCGATTTCAGTCATGACCCTAACGATTTGCCACGCCTTTATGCAGCTACCCATGATGAGGGGTATGATGTGGCTGTGGGTTCACGCTACGTATCGGGTGTGAATGTAGTAAACTGGCCTATCGGACGTGTACTGATGAGTTATTTTGCTTCTAAGTATGTGCGTCTTGTTACTGGATTCAAAGTACATGATACCACAGCCGGATTCGTTTGCTATCGTCGTAAGGTGTTGGAAACGATAGATTTAGATAAAATCCGTTTCAAAGGCTATGCTTTTCAGATAGAGATGAAGTTTACTTCTCATAAGATTGGCTTCAAGATAAAGGAAGTGCCAGTTATCTTCGTCAATCGTCGTGAGGGCGTTAGCAAGATGAATGGTGGTATCTTTGGCGAGGCTTTCTTCGGAGTGATGCGACTCAGACTGGATGGCTGGTTCAAAAAATATCCAAAGAAATAATGACTATTCAAGAAATAGAACAATTATATGGGCGTTCGCCACAGGCGAATGCCTTTTTGAGTTTATTGAAAGGGAAGTCGGTTCGCTCTGTTTCTCTTCAGGGTTTATTGTGCTCATCGGTCCCTATGTTTTTTGCTCCTTTGCAAGAAAAAATAGGGCGTATAGTACTCTTTGTACTCAATGATGCTGATGAAGCTGGCTATTTCTATCACGACCTTACGCAGATGATGGGGCAGGAGAATACGTTCTTCTTTCCATCCAGTTACCGCCGTGCCATCAAGTATGGGCAGCGGGATGCGGCTAGCGAAATCCTGCGAACAGAAGTACTTGCCAGATTGTCATCGGAATCATCTTCTGCTTCTGGAGGTATTTATATCGTTTCTTATCCTGCAGCACTTGCTGAAATGGTGATTGGCAAGCAACAGCTTGATGACCGTATTCTTAGGTTACAGGTTGGACAGCAGGTTTCGCTAACTGATGTAGTTCATACTTTGCGCGATTTCGAACTCGTAGAGACCGATTATGTCTATGAACCGGGTCAGTTTGCTGTGCGTGGCAGTATTCTCGATGTCTATTCGTACAGTTGTGAATATCCGTTCCGTATAGATTTCTTCGGAGATGAAATAGACACCATTCGTACGTTCGATGTTGAAAACCAGTTGTCTAAAGACAAGCGGGAACTTATTGAGATTGTGCCGGAGTTGGCGAGCGTTCAGTCTATAAAGCAGTCTTTCCTCAGTTTTCTTCCTTCTGATGCTCTTGTGGTGATGAAGGATTATACCTTTGTGCATGACAGCATCGGAAAAATCTATGAAGATGGTTTCTCTGCTCAGATTATGCAGGAACGATTGGAGGGAGCCAACGAGATGGAAGCTGAGAAAATCATGCATGAGATGAAGAAGGAATTCAATCTCGTAACTCCTTTGGAATTTCAAAAAAGTGTGGCTGAACATCAAAGAGTGGTGTTATCCGGTAATGCTGATTCTGCTATTAGCTTTCAGATTGCCCCACAGCCGCTCTTTCATAAAAATTTTGAACTCTTGACCAAAACCTTGGAGGATTACCAGCTTCAGGGTTACACCTTATTTATATTAGCAGATAGCCAGAAACAGCAACAGCGTCTCAAGGATATCTTCTGCAGTGAGGAATTGAAGCGATACAACATCAGTTTTACATCTGTAGACAAGACTATCCATGAGGGCTTTATCGATCACGACAAGAAATGCTGTTTCTTTACTGATCATCAGATTTTCGACCGATTCCATAAGTATAATCTCCGTTCAGATAAGGCAAGAGCAGGAAAAATGGCGCTTACCATGAAGGAACTGCAGGAAATGGAACCGGGGGATTTTATTGTACATGTGGACTTTGGTATCGGTAAGTTTGGTGGACTGGTACGTGTTCCTGCCGGCAATAGCTATCAGGAAGTGATACGCATTATCTATAAGAATAATGATAAGGTGGATGTCTCTATCCATTCGCTTTATAAGATAAGTAAGTATCGTAGAAGTGATACGGGTGAACCGCCTCGTTTGTCTACACTAGGCACTGGTGCCTGGGACAGACTGAAGGAAAAGGCAAAGAAGAAGATTAAGGATATTGCCCGAGATCTCATAAAACTATATGCGCAGCGCAGAAGAGAAAAGGGTTTTGCCTTTAGTGCTGACAGTTATCTGCAGCATGAATTGGAGGCATCTTTTCTTTATGAAGATACACCCGATCAGGGAAAAGCTACTGCTGAAGTGAAGAAAGATATGGAGAGCGGTAGACCTATGGACCGTCTGGTTTGTGGCGATGTTGGCTTCGGAAAGACCGAGGTTGCCATACGAGCTGCTTTCAAGGCGGCTTGCGACAGTAAGCAGGTGGCTGTACTGGTGCCTACTACCGTGTTGGCTTATCAGCATTACCAAACCTTTAAAAGTCGATTGGAAGGACTACCGGTACGTGTTGATTACCTCTCTCGTGCCCGTTCTGCCAAGGATACCAGACTGATTATCGAAGATTTGAAGGCAGGCAAGATAGATATACTTGTAGGAACCCATAAATTGATTTCCAAAACGGTGAAATGGCATGACTTGGGTCTGCTGATCATTGATGAAGAGCAGAAGTTTGGTGTTTCAACCAAAGAAAAGCTGCGCCAGCTCAAGGTGAATGTTGATACGTTGACCATGAGTGCTACTCCAATACCTCGTACCTTGCAGTTCTCGCTGATGGGAGCGCGTGATATGAGCATCATGCGTACACCGCCATCTAACCGTTATCCTATCCATACCGAGTTGATTACTTTTAACCGTGAAGCGATTATTGATGCTGTCAACTTCGAAATGAGTCGTAATGGACAGGTGTATTTTGTTTGCAACCGTATATCCAAGTTGGAGGAGCTGAAACTCTTCCTAGAGAAATATATTCCTGATTGTCGTGTGGTCATCGGCCATGGTCAGATGGCACCAGAGCAATTGGAGAAAGTTATAATGGGATTCATCAATTATGATTATGACGTATTGCTCTCTACTACTATTGTAGAAAACGGAATAGATGTGGGTAATGCCAATACTATCATCATAGAAGATGCCCATAAGTTCGGACTGAGTGATTTGCATCAGATGCGTGGTCGTGTAGGACGTAGCAATAAAAAGGCATTTTGCTATCTCATTGCTCCTCCAAAGAGTGCGCTTACTCCAGAGGCACGTCGCAGACTGGAGGCGCTGGAGACTTTCAGTGAGCTGGGAAGTGGTTTTAATCTGGCTATGCAGGATCTGGATATTCGTGGTGCAGGTAATCTGTTGGGTTCGGAACAGAGTGGTTTTATGGAAGATCTGGGTTATGAAACCTATCAGAAGATTCTTTCGCAGGCTGTAACAGAATTGAAGAACGAGGAGTTCTCTGACCTCTATCAGCAGGAAATGGAGGCAGGGGAACAATTAACAGGTGATGATTTCGTGGACGACTGTGCGATAGAAAGCGACTTGGAAACCTATTTCCCTGATACCTATGTGCCAGGTAGTAGCGAGCGTATGCTTTTGTATCGTGAGTTGGATCATCTGCAGAGTGATGATGAATTGAAGGCTTATCGCCAGCGCTTGATTGACCGCTTTGGTCCGGTTCCGAAAGAGGGTGATGAATTGATGTATGTAGTAACACTACGGCGTCTGGGTAAGCGTTTGGGATCTGAGAAAATCATGCTCAAGGCTGGTAGCATGCAAATGCAGTTTGTGAGTAATGTGAACAGTCCGTTCTATAAGAGCCAAATGTTCTCTCGTGTGATTAATTACGTTACAACTCATGTTCGTGAATGTGCATTAATGGAAAAGAATAACAAGCGTTATCTGCGAATCAAGAATGTTACGAGCGTAGAACAGGCGGTAGAGCTTTTACGCAAAATCTCTTCCTTAGAGTTAGATAAATAAGCATGTGAGTACTGTTTATGGTAAAATGAAAAAACAATGAAAGATTAGATACCCCTATCTGCTTTCATTGTTTTTTCTTTATGTATAAGTAAAAGATGATGAAAAGCGTTTCACAACGCCTGTTTGTTTTAACTGCTGCAAAGATAGTAATTAATCTTAAAACATAGGGGTAATTTTTGATTTTTATAGGAGTAAAAAATGTTTTATTGTTATATTTTGGATAGATTTTATTGCATTTCAAGATAAATTGTCGTCATTTTAAGATAAAAAAGAAAATAGAAGAGAAAAAGATTAGTAATTTTTCTCTTAATTGAAATATTATTTGTACTTTTGCCGTGAAATAAGAGAAAAGTTTCATTTAGAAAGTAAAACCTTTCACAGGGAAACAAAATGAAAGTGAATTTTTAAATTATTAAAACAAAATATTATGAGACAAAAAAAGTATTTACTGCAAGAGCAGGATATCCCTACTCAGTGGTACAACATTCAGGCTGATATGCCTAACAAGCCATTGCCACCGTTGAATCCACAAACTCACAAGCCGCTCAATGCTGACGACTTGTCTCACATCTTCAATAAAGAGTGTTCTAAGCAGGAACTTGATGTAGAGCATGCTTGGATTGACATTCCTGAGGACGTAAGAGAGAAGTATACTTATTATCGTTCTACCCCTTTGGTGAGAGCCTATGCTCTTGAAGAGGCCTTGGGTACTCCTGCTCATATCTATTTCAAAAATGAGAGTACAAATCCATTGGGCTCTCACAAAATCAACTCTGCTATACCTCAATGCTATTATTGCAAGCAAGAGGGCGATTCTAATGTTACTACAGAGACCGGTGCTGGTCAGTGGGGTGCTGCTCTTTCTTATGCTGCAAAGTTATATGGACTTGAGGCTGCTGTATATCAGGTTAAGATTACTATGCAGCAGAAGCCTTATCGCTCCAGCATCATGCGTACCTTCGGAGCCACTGTAGAGGGTTCTCCTTCCATGAGTACTCGCGCGGGTAAGAACATTATTACTCGCGATCCTCATCATCCTGGTTCTCTCGGTACTGCTATCAGTGAGGCAGTAGAGTTGGCTACAACAACTCCGGGATGTAAGTATACTTTGGGTTCTGTACTCAATCATGTGGCTCTTCATCAGACTGTAATTGGTCTTGAAGCAGAGAAGCAGATGCAGATGGCTGGTGAGTATCCTGATACCATTATTGCTTGTTTCGGTGGTGGTAGCAACTTTGGTGGTCTTGCCTTCCCATTCATGCGCCATAACTTGAGCGGTGAGAAGCATACTGAGTTTATCGCTGCAGAGCCAGATAGCTGTCCTAAGTTGACCCGCGGTAAGTTTGAGTACGACTTTGGTGATGAGGCAGGTTATACTCCATTGTTGCCAATGTACACTTTAGGACATGACTTCAAGCCTGCCAATATCCATGCTGGTGGTCTTCGTTATCATGGTGCAGGTATGATAATCTCTCAGCTCATCAAGGATGGTTATATGCACGGTGTAGACATTCCTCAGTTGGAGTCGTTCAAGGCAGGTATGCTTTTTGCTCGTACCGAGGGTATAATTCCTGCTCCTGAGAGTTGTCATGCTATTGCTGCTACTGTACGTGAGGCTTTAAAGGCTAAGGAGGAAGGTAAGGAGAAAGTAATTCTTTTCTGTCTCTCTGGTCATGGTCTTATAGATATGCCTTCATACGAGAGCTATCTTAATGGTGATTTGCATGATTATAGGGTAAGTGATGAGGAAATCAACAAGTTCCTTGCTACTGTACCAAAGGTAGATTAATGAATGGATTTTTTGATTTTGGAATAAATGATTCTAAAATATTAGTATAAAAAATAGCCAGGTAGTTTTTTGCTATCTGGCTATTTGTTTTTATATTAAGCCCTTATGTTTATGCTTTGAGCCATTCCTCAATGGCTTTGGCAATTACGTCAAAGCTTGTTGTAGGTTCAAAACGTGCTACTACCTGTCCCTTCTTGTTGATGAGGAACTTGGTGAAGTTCCACTTGATGTCGGCACTCTCCTTGTAGTTAGGATCTGCTTCGCTCAACATCTTGTCAAGTACAGGATAAAGAGGATGTGATTCGTCCCAACCAGCAAAGCCCTTTACTTCCTTCAGGAATTTGAAGAGAGGAGCTGCATCGTCACCGTTCACTTTTATTTTCTTATATCTTTGAAATTCTGTACCGTATGTAAGTTTACAGAATTGATGGATGCTTTCATCGGTTCCTGGGGCTTGCTGACCAAACTGGTTGCAAGGGAAATCGAGAATTTCGAAACCTTGTGAGTGATATGTTTCATAGAGCTTTTCTAATTCCTCATACTGAGGTGTAAAACCACACTTGGTGGCTGTGTTGACGATGAGTAATACCTCGTTAGCGTACTCTTTGAGGGAAACATCCTTTCCCTTTCTGTCCTTGACAGAGAATTCGTAAACAGTTCTCATTTTTTTATATATTTTATGTATCTAATTAGCTTGTAATACTATTTGTATTTCCGTTACGAGTGCAAAGATACTATTTTTCTTTTAGACAGAATAATAAGTTTACATAATTTATCTAAAATAATAGGGATTAAAATGGAAGATGGGGAATGATAACGGAAAAGTCTTGAAAAAACAGAAAAAAAAAGTCCGGGAATTTCACAATCCCCGGAATACTTCCAACTTTCTTCCACTCAAAACTCAAGTCGAAGAAAGTTTCGATTAATCTATCATTTAACTTTTCTAAGAACTTGGTGCAAAGATACTACAATTTCTTGATATAACAAACTTTTTTTCTCATTTTTTTATTGGAAGTTTAAAAAAATGCAAAAAATAGCCATATTATATTCTTTTTTTGTCTTTTTACACCCTTTATTCCTCTCTCTAGTATATTTTACATACTTTTTTATACTTTTCTTGTACGTTCGCGATATTCTGTAGGAACTACTCCTATTTCTTTCTTAAATACTTTAGAGAAGTATTTAGGGTCAGTAAACCCTACATTGAATGCAATGGTCGTAAGAGTATCGTCTGTATCTCGTAAATATTCTGTCGCCTTCATGATACGTATATGACGTACAAAATCGCTTGGTGTCATGCCGACTCCCGTCTTCAGGCGATTATAGAGTACGCTGCGACTCATACCCATAGCTTCTGAGATGTCATCAATCTTAAGATCAGGCGAAGTAATATTATCAATAATATAATTAATAAGCTTTTCTACCAGTGCATCATTTACCTGTACAGACATGAATGCTTTATCCCTATCCTTGGTCTCTGCTGGATCAGCAGGCTTGTCAGTTTGGGCTTTATTGATGTTTGTAGGAAGAATGTGTAGGGCTGCAATGGCATTTTGATCACCTTCAGCCTTCAACTTCTGTATTGTTTCAATTTGGATAGCACGGCGTTTATTGATTACAGCCTCTATGCGACCTAGCAGATAGTTTACAGAGAAAGGTTTGGTGAGGTAAGCATCGATGCCTTCCTCAAATCCTTTTAACTGGTCTTCTGCACTGGCTTTAGCTGACAGCACAAGGATTGGTATATTCTTGAGTGCTAAGTCTTGCTTCAGATAGTGAACCATAGTTATACCATCCATTACCGGCATCGTAACATCGGTGAGGATAAAGTCTGGTGCATTCTTTCGTGCAATAAGCAGACCGGCTTTACCGTTTTCTGCAAGTAATACATTGTACAGATCGCTCAATATTGTATATAGATACTTGCGAAGATCATTATTATCTTCTACCACAAGGATTGTTATTTCCTTCTGCTTATCTTCTTTTTCAATATTGTGCTCTTCCATGCGTTCTGCTTCTTCCTGTTTCTCTTTCTCTTTTTCTTCGAGGTAGAGCTGTACATTTTGGTCATTAATCTGACCTTCTTCAGCTTCGTTAGCTTGCTCATCAGTTTCGTTTACTTCATCAAAGCCTCCGTTGACATAGAAATTGCTGTTGTTGTCAAACTTCAACATCTTGTTGATCATTTCCAGCATTTCTTTAGCATTACGGTCTACAATTTGTAACAACTCACGGCTCTGCTTGGTAAGACCAGGTTCGTTGGCAAGAACTTGAGATATTGGCCCTCCGATAAGTGTAAGAGGGGTGCGTAGACGGTGAGAGGCATCGCTGAAGAATTCATTTTTCATGATGCTGATGTCATGGCTCAAATTCTCGCGTTGACGCTGGTTGTATGTATAGAAAATAGTACCAATGATGGCAACGAGAATCAGCATAAGTACGATTCTGCCCCAAATACTTTCCCAGAAGGTTGGGCGTACTTCGATAGGAAGTTCTGCTATATATTTACTCCAGATACCATGCGAATTGGTTGCCTTTACCTTGAGAACGTAATTGCCGTGCCTAATATGGTTGAAGCCAATTATATTACTGCTTCCATTGTTTATCCATTCGCCTTCTGGGGTAAATCCATCCAGGCGATAAAGATATTTGGTCTGGTATTTGCGAGTATAGTCTAATGAAGCAAAACTGATAGACAGGTTTCGCTTGTTAGCTGGGATTATTACTTTTTCACTGTGCAGGATAGGGTGTTGCTCCGGTTCTCCATTATAGTGAAGTGTCGTAAATATGATACGTGGCTGATAAGTACTCTTCTTCAATGTTCCTGGATTGAAGGTTAGTGCACCCATAGGAGTTCCTACAGTGATATTGTTGGTGGAAGGGTCGTGATATGGGCGTGCCTCGGTAAACGACATGTTGTAGTCGAAATCGTTTGGTCCGAATGCTGACAACTGTCCTGTCTTTGTATCAAATTTGTCAATACTTGACTCTCTGATTACCCAAATGTAGCCTTGATTGTCCTCTATCATACTTAGAACAAGACCCTCATTGAGGGAATAATTCTTCATATAGGCCACATTGAGGTTGTCTTGTAGCAAATTTGTGCTCTTAATCTGCTCCAATATACCACCAAGCTCGCAGATAAATATCTTTCCACTTGAGTGTTCCAATATGAAGTTTACGTCATTAGCCTCAAGACTGGTTGAATCATTTTCGTTAGATAAAGTCTTATAGAATTTTATCTTTCTTGGATCTTTGAAATTATCACTGAAGGTAATAAGACCATCTGTAGTTCCTACTAATATGACGCCATCGTTGGTACAGGTGATGCGGCGTGTCTTATGGAAGAGATTCTTATCCCAGGCAAGTCCGTTTTTGATACTTGTAAAGTGGATGCTATTATCTGCCTGAATGTTTGCAAGAGCGATTCCGCCTCCGTATGTTGCTATCCAAATGCGACCCTGACGGTCTGACTTCACATCGTAGACTTTATTGTTTGGAAGTGACGCTGGGTTATTGGGGTCGCAGAGGAAATGGTAATACTTGCCTCCTGTGAATAGGTAGAGTCCATCGCCTTGGGTACCAATCCAAAGTCGGTTGTTGGTATCTACGAATAGGCAATAGATTCCCGCAGGCGAGAAGGGAACCTGCTCGCTTGTAATGTTGCCGCTTGGGCTAAAATATCCCAATTTGTTATAATGTATATCGGTTACCATGATACAGCCGTTTTTATGTCCATATAGCTGATTGCCATTGGCTAAGGCTGTGATGGCACGTACCTCCGATTCTCCAGAGTTTAGTTTGTTGAGGGTATAATGATGGTTCTTGAAGCCAATCAATGTTAGATCGTGAATCCCTGTTATCCAAAGAACTGCTTGGTCTGTAAGGCAGAATTTCTCGATCATGGGGATTCGGAAGTTGCCCGATGAGTTACTGCGTAGCAGGTATGGTACCAATTGTCCGGTTTTACGATCGTAATAACTGAAGGTACCTTGGTTTGGTATAACCCATAGGGTATGATTTTCATCCTGAGTAATGAAGAATTTTGAGCTGGATGTTCTATCTACTGGATCAGGCTGGTCAGCGAAAAGCCATCGCTTCTCGTTAGTCTTAGGATTAACGAGGGTTACGCCCATACCATTTGTAAACGCCCATACCATTCCGTAATCATCTACATATAGTTTCTGTACTTCAGCTAGGGGTTGAGAAGGACTTTGTATATTGATGATTTCTGATTTGAATGTTCTGGGATTATAAATAACTACACCGAGATTTGTGGCAAGAAGGAGTTGGTATCCCGTGTTTTTTAATTCATTGATGTGGGTTATACCTTTGGGAAGAGGTACTGTGGTAGTTTGATTTTTTTCATCTACTACTACAACCTTTCCGTTTTCGGTAGCCAGGAAGACATATTCTCCAACTTCTCTAATCCACTTATAAGGTACCGCAGTACTGAATTTCTTACCATAGATGGTTGTACCCTTATCTGTAAGGATCCACTCTCTGTGTTTTTTGTCACCATAGATATAGTAAACTTTACCGCTTTTCAAACCTTTTTGACCTACACGTATCAATTCGATATCGAGTACATCTGTATCATTTGTGCGTAGCAGGTAATCTGAATTTGCGGATGTAATCCAAGTATTTCCTCCACGAATATCATAGATATGGTCTGCTCGGAAATCAACGTTGAATTTCTCTTTAATCTGGTTGCTGCTTTTTAGGAATTGGCAGAGATGGGTATCATAGAGGTAAAGTTTACGATCTTGGGTAATACACCATACGTTGTTTGCTGCAGTTGGCTGTATACTCAAGATACGGTTGGTAGATAGTACGCCTACGCCATCTGGGTCATCGCGGAAAGTATGGAAGCTATATCCGTCATAATAAGACAAGCCGTTCCATGTGGCAAACCACATCAGCTTGTCTTTTCCTTGTTTTATGTCAGAAATAGTATTTGCTGCAAGTCCGTCTGCTATGGAAAACTTTCGGATGTCACAATAGGGGGTAGCTATGGCTGTAATAGTCGAAAATAGCCCCAAGAGTGTTATATAGAGATATTTTTTTATCATAATGATGAGTCTTGCTGATATGTATTTTTATTAATTAATTCGACACAAAGATAAGAAAAATAATTGTAAATTGGAAGAAAAGGAATGGAAAATTTATTGAGATAGGGATTTTTTCCTCCATAATAGGGAATTTCCCCTAAAAACTTCCCGTTTTCCTTTTGCAAGGTGTAAAAAATGGCTTATCTTTGCACCAAGTTTTACGGAAGGTGTTGCTTTGGTGGAATGACACCTGGTAGCTAATATAATTTGTTGAATTATAAAAAAGAAAGGATATAAGACGATGAAAAAGATGAAGAAAATCTTGATGTTGATGGCTGTAGCTGTCACTTCGTTCACTTTTACTGCATGTGATGATGATCCATGGGATGATGATTACTGGCATGATGATTACTACTGGTATGATGACTATAATCATGGTGGTTGGGGATGGGACCAGGGAGGCTGGAACCAAGGTGCACAGGGGTCGCAAAACCCACGGTTGCTTGAGGAAGCTCAGACTTTGGTAGGTGATTGGTATGGAAATGTCCAGCTTTCTGAGTTGGCATCTGATGGTAATTCCAGAAATAACTACCAGTTTGACGCCAATATGATATTCTATCAGGATAAGAATAATAGCAACTCGCTTAGTGGAAATGGCATAGAGATAGACTATGCTACAGATGGAAGCGATGACCAGCAGACCTTGAAGTTCTCTTGGTATATTGATAATAATGGAGATATTTACATCAAGTATGCTTCTGGTGCTACTTATGTGATGGATGCCAATGCCAGCCAATACGGTTTCCATTTGGGACCTGAGCAAGGTAAAAGATATGATACATTCTTTGGCTATATGATTGGTATTGGTATGGCGAAGGGGGATATCATATATATTGATTTGGAACGTAACTCTTCGAATGGTGCTAGGGCTTCCAGAAGCAGCACTTCTTCGGGTTCTTCCTTCGGTAAGGGAACCAGTCGTACTCCTATTCAGGGTACGGTAAAAAGTTTACCAAAAAGATAGAAAGTGATGTTTGTTTTTAGTGCTATATATACAACTTTCTCTTGAAAGTTCATTCGTTAGGCGTCTCGCCGGATTTGAAATCCGGCGTTAAAAAATGTCCTAACCTCTTATGGATCTGCGGATTTGCAATCCGCAGCAAGCAAAAAAGAAATCCGCTTTCACGGCATGAAGTCGTGGAAGCGGATTTTTTATGTTTTATATTCAGAACATTACTGAATCATCTGTAATCTTACTGAATCATCTTCTTGCCAGCCTTGATCACTACACCCTTGTAGCTCTTGCCAACCTTCTGACCTGCAAGGTTATAAGCTGGAGCATTGTCAGCTGCAGATGTTGTGATGTTTGTGATACCGGTAGAAGAGCCAGGTACAACAGCCTGAGTAGGGAGAATCTCTGGAGTACCCTTGAAGATTGCGCCATAGAGACCTGTTACGGTGTATTTTTCACCCTCTGTGAGTTCTGCAACACCACCAACCTTGTTGAACTTGTCGAAGATCATAATCTTCTGCTCGCCGTCGTTAGCGTAGTAGTTGAATTTGCCTTCCTGATACTCTTCCTTGCTGAAAGTGAAGTTCTTGATGGTAACGAGGTCGTTCAAGTACTTGTTTGCGAGGATGTCTGCTACTGTAGCCTCGATAGGCTGTGTAGCCTCTGTGCTCTCTGTAACGGTGATTGACTCATCGTCGGTACCTGCGTTGGCAGCGAGATAAGGAACACCGTAGTTGAACTTGAGATCTACCTTTACCTTACCGGTCAAAATGCTGTTTACTGGCATGTTGAAGCCGAGTGTACGAAGCTCGATGGCTGCATCGCCCTCGCGAACATAAGTATTGATGGTTCCGTTGTACTCGTTAACGAAAGTAACCTTAGCGTTTGTAAGGGTGAGGTTCAGGTTCTTAGTGTCCTCTGTGTAGTTAGCCAAGAGCTCCTTCACGCTTGCCACGTCGGTGTATGTAACTACTACTGGTGGCTGAGGAGTTTCACCTTCGCCGAGAGTTGTTACTGTGATAGCAGAGATGTAGAGGGCAGCTTGAGCTGAGTTCTTGTATGACAAAACGATTTCGCCAGTTCCCTCGCCCTTGAATTCTGCCTCGGTTTTTGTTGTAGTTACGGTATATTGCTTACCGAAAGCCTTTCCTCCTACAGTAACATCAAGTGTAGCCTTGATGCCACTGGCACCTGCAGTTTCAACTGTAATAGCAGTGATTTTGTCCTTGAAAGCAGCAGTTGATAGAGTCAAAGTAGTAGCTGTTTTTTTCTTGCTACCAAACTGCTGACCTTTTCCGTACTTGGCATCGAATCCGAAGTAACCTGCATCTGTAGTAGCAGTCCACTCAATACCGCCCAAATCTACGGTTTCACCAGACTCTTTAAAAGCCTGATCTGCAAAACTGTAGGTGTAGGTTGCTGCGAAGCTTACGCTCGCTACGAGAGCGAAAACCAGTGTTAATGAATAGCGTAGTAACTTTTTCATAAGCTAAAAATAATTTAAGTTGTTAATAATAAGTTTTTTTTCATGTTATCATGATTATGTTGCAAAGATACTAAAAATAATTAGATGTATTGTTAAGATAGTGTTAAATTGTTGAGCTTGTAGCTATTTTAGTAGATTTTAACGAGAAAAAGATAGAAAATTCAGGCAACGGTGGATAGAAAGCTACTTTCAAAAACACCCTTCACCCTTCACCAATCAAGCATAAATATCTAATAGCTAAGTGTTTATACGGGTGAAGGGTGTTGCTGACCCTTCACCCACCCTTCACCACCCTTCACCCTGACTTTTTTAGGGTACGAAATCATCTCTGAACCCATGTTTAGCCATCTATTATGATCAGCTCCAGCCATCTATTATGGCCAGCTTCTGTCTTCAATGCTGGCTGGACTTCTTGATAAGGTGAAGGGTGGGTGAAGGGTGGTGAAGGGTGGAGCCAACCCTTCACCTCTCACAATCCCAGTGTTTATCGGGGTTTCCGGCGAAAAGGTGAAGGGTGAAGGGTAAAATTGAGAGTGAGGTTTTTCCCGGGCAAAACCACGCTTCCAGTAGCCGGAAAGCATATTAAGAATGGCGATGGTAGACCTCCCGAAATTTTTCTCCCGACGCATCACTTTGCGCCCGGCAATGACAAAAAGTTGCCCCAGTAGAGGGCAATATTGTGCCATAGTCAGGCAAAAAGTGGAATGAGCCTCTTTCCTTGCCCTTACTTGAATCCCCAGCTATACTTTATAGCTTGTACGTCCATTTCTTCAACCTGTTTCTCAATGTCGTCAGGCAAATTGCAGAAGAAATCAATGCCTGTTCGCTCCTCCAAAGTCTTGATATTAACTACGTAATCGCCTAACTTGTCCTTCTTGGAATCGAATGCCTTGTTTTCATGTTTAAACCAATAACCGAAGGCACTATAGCCGTAACTCTGAGTTTTTGTATTGAATTCTTTTTTCAGTACTGCAACGAAGAAATATTTTGGCACAGGGATGTAGCCTGGTAACTTTACGTCGCTGGATGCACCTTGTTTTTTCCATCCGATGAGGTTGCTTTCACTACCTACAGCATCAATAGTGCCACCCTTTACGATAAAAAGAGTGTCGGTATCAATTTTAGGAGCTAGCTTGCGAAGTTCATCTTCCATTTTATACCAAGTGCCCTTCTGGTTGAAGTTGGCATATTGTGGCTGCATGTTGGTCATGAAGAAAGTCTGCTTCTGCTGGGTAAGATTTTGCTTACGGTCGGCAGAAGGACAGATATGACCATGGTCGAAGCCTTGTTTGGTAGGAGTAGGATCTTCGGTGAAATCGGTGATGCCCCATTGTTCCTGCAGGTCGGTATCCCATGGGTATTGGCGTTCACCCTGTGGAGCATCCCATCGTTTTACGTTCGAAGCTATGTTGGTGGTGTTGAAAGTATAGCAGCTCCAACGCTGGCTTTTCATATCATCATCCCATTCGCTAGAGAAGTTTACAACGTCTCCATCCATGTGAACAATAGCATAGCTTGTTCCGTTATCCTTGAGTTTAGGGAACTCAAGTCCACCGAGAGCGTTCTTTAACACTTGTGGCATATTGGCTTTTACCATATTTTTATTACTGTTGTTCTTGTCTGTAGAACCGCCAGAATTATCACCCCCAGTATTTCCTCCACCGTTATTCTCTTTATCAGGGAAGTTAAACTGCAGGGAGTCGTCTGTACCGCATGCCGAGAATGTCATTGCTGCGATAAGCGAGAGAATAAGTAACTTGGTATGTTTCATTTCTCGTAATTGTTTTAAGTTATAGATTACTTTCAGAATAATAGTAGGAGATTACTTTCTTGTAAATAAGAAGTTAAAAAGTGATTTCCTAAATGTATAAGAAGAGAAAAAGTGCATTCCTACGTATATGCAACTACGTTGGAACGCACTTTGTATCTTTCGATAATAATATATCCTTATGAAAAAGGTATATATATTACTTCTTCAACTTACCGTAACGGTTCATGAAGCGGTCTACGCGACCAGCTGTATCAACGAGCTTGCTCTTACCTGTATAGAATGGGTGAGAAGTGCTAGAGATTTCAATCTTTACAACTGGATAAGTTTCGCCCTCGAATTCTACTGTGTCGTTTGTCTTGCATGTAGACTGTGAGAGGAACATATCGCCGTTAGACATATCCTTAAATACTACAGGACGATAGTTCTCTGGATGAATACCTTTTTTCATTTTTTCTTTTTTATTTTTATTTGGTTATTAAAAATAGACGTCATGGGGATGCTTTCGCATCATTTCGTGTCCCTCATCGGGGCATGCCCATTATAGCCTGTTGACAATTTCAGGGTGCAAAATTACACTTTTTTCTTGAATCCACCAAATTTTTCCTCTTCTTTTTAAGAAATATTTGAGAATTAGTGGTTTGGCTCCAACATTTACTTGATAATCGCTGTACTACCCAACGAGAATGTGAAGTCATCGATGAGGACAGCTGCGCCAGGTTTCTTGGCATTCATGATGACGATGCTATAGGTTCCGTCTGTTGCTATCTCGATTTCCTGTTCTATAAGGATCCACTTTTCATTGCTAACGTTGACATATTGTTTGGTGTATACGTAGTTTTGTGAATCAACAACTCCGTCTTTTACTGCAACGTGTCCTGGACAAACAGAAGCACCTGTTGCTGTTGCTGCTTTAGCATAGAACTTAAGGGTGTATTTGCCTGCCTTGAGTTTCATCTCCTTGTAACCAAGTCGTTTGTTTGCTTTTGGCGAACCTGCCACCTGCACAGAATACTTGCCAGTGTGAGCGTCTTCGCTTTGTGTTAACGTAGCGTTACCTGCTGAAGTTGTATTCCAGTTTGTTGGCTTACCATCTGCCCAAGTCTCGAAGCCGCCATTCTCCCCTGTTGCTACTTCGCCTGGGTTTGGATCTGGTTCTGGGTCAGGAGTAACAGTGCCGCCGCCCTCACCGCTGGTCTTGCCGTTCACGGAGATGAGCTTACCGCCCTGGTTGGTCTCAGGTGTGTTGCCCATGTAGTTGATGAGCTTAGCGCAAACTACGATTTCATCACCTTCCTTCAGCGTCATATCGCCCTCTTTCCACTTTTCGCCACCGAAGTAGTAGATGCGGAAGATATAGAACTGGGTGCTGTTGGCATCATCGGCAATATAGAATGAGCCGTTGCCGAAGGTTGCTGAGAACTGTTCCTTCACGCTCTGAACCTTACCCTTGATGTAGAATTCCTTGTCGGTAACAACTCCCGCCTCCAAAGCAGCTGTATATTTTTGAGCAGCAACGCTATTGAAAGGATTGGCAGCAGTACCATCACCCTTTGCCTCTCCTGCAGTTGGAGCGTCTGGAGTAGTGCCGCCTGCAGTCTTGCCATTCAATGATACAAGGTAAGTCTTGTTGGCTACGGTCTCCGGTGTATTGCCCATATAGTTCATTACTTTGGCGCATACAACAACCTCGTCGCCTTCTTTAAGCTCAGGATCGTTGGTTGTCCACTTCTTGTTGCCCAGATAGAGTGAGCGGAAAATGTAGAACTTTTCGCTGGTCTCATCATCGGCAATATAGAAGGAACCATTACCGAAGTTAGTAGAGAACTGCTCCTTGATACTCACTACCTTACCCTTGATATAGACCTCCTTGTCAGACTCTACGCCAGCCTCCAAGGTCTTGCAGTAATTGGCTACAGCCACACTGTTGTATGGGTCAGCTGCGGTACCGGTACCCTTAGCCACACCTTCTGTGGTGCCGCCAGTCTCCGGTTTGGTTGGCAGGGTATAAGGTTCTGGTACATCCTCGCAGCTGCTGAATGTGAAGGCAGCCATCGCCGCCATCAAAACTGAAAATATATACTTTTTCATATTGTTGTCTTTTTTATTGATGTTACTATATAATTAAGGTGTAATTTACTTGATGCTGATGAGCTGGTTGCCCGAGTTGATCTCTGCTATTCCTTCAGGGTCTTGCCCTCACCAACCTTTCCGTCTACGGAGATAGAGTAAGTGGCATTACCATTGGTGCTGTCGAGTACAACAGGGGTAAGATCATCTGTGTTGCGGATGATGATCTGCCATACATTATTATATCTAGTGAAGATACCGGTGATGTCGAAAGCACCATCAGGCAGGATGGCATTGGCGAATCTGGCATAACCGGATGTTCTTACTACTACTGTGTTTGAACTGATCCACTGACCTGACTCTGCATCCTTCAGGTTTTGGTTGGTTGTTTCGTCATTAGCTGCCCAAACTGTCTTTCCGTTGGCACCGCTGAACTTCACGCCTTTGATGGTCATCAGCTTGCCTGCATTTTCTTCAAGGTAAGTAGCATCAGTAGCCTTGGTGAGATCAAAAATCTCGGCCTTCACATTGCTGGCATCTGCTTCGTCAAGCAGCTTGAAGTGCTTCTGCCAGGTAGGGCGATCCATTTTTCCTACAGATGTAGCACCTGTCTTCAGGTTGGTATAGATGCCACCAATCTGAGCCTGCTTGCCATAGCCACCGATGTAAAGACCGTTGAGGTCGATGAGAATCTCCTGTCCTACAGGAAGATAGCCATGTAAACCGCCTGCGTTTATGTCTACGAGGATAGCACCTGTTTCATCTTGGAGCGCTACCTGCTGATAGAGGTTGCCGCTGATGTCATTGCCTGTGATGTAACCTTTGATCATCATTGGTTTATCAATGAGCTTGTAGCCACCACCATTGATGGTAGTCTTATAATCGCTCTTGAGCTGTGCAATGGAAACTACGTTTTTCTCCCTAAGCAGGTTGTTACCGTATGGCGCAGCAGGGATAGTCTCGACCATATCTGGGTCTGCGTAACCGTCGCCCATACATGATCCAAGCATCAATCCCGTCATTGCCATTAGGGCCATTGCTATGAATTTTATCTTTTTCATTGTCATATTGTTTTTAGAATCGGTATCCTATCTGGAACATACCATTGGTACCAAATGCGTAATACTTCTTAGGATTCTTTGAGAACTGATAAATACGAACATTGTTGACCTCTCCGCCTGTGTTGAGCGTATAGCCTGAACGGGAATTCTGTTCGTAGCCACCAGTAACCATCTTCTGGTTGTTGAAGAGGTTGGTAATCATGAGGTTGAAGTTGAGTGAGCCCTTCTTCAATCTAATGCTCTTACCGATGCTCATGTCTACCATCCAACCGCCATGTCCCTTAGCCTGTGCTACAGCTTCAGGCAACCAGCTGTTGCCATCTTCTGTAACTACTGCCGGGAATATCTCTGGATACTTCTGGTGAGCCGACTGACGGTTCTTGAGTACTTTCTCGTAGCGGTAGCTAGGAGAATAAGAGAGGTAGATACGGTCATAGTAGTTGGCATTCACATCGATGAACCATCCGTTCAGATGTGTGCTCAGACCGATGCTTCCCACTGTGAGTGGAGTTCCGCTCTCTCGCATGTCAAGAACGTAAGCCTTGTCTGTGTAAACCTCAGCACTCTTGGAAAGCATATAGTTGGCAGTTACATTGTTGATGTTCTTTGCCTCGCTGATAGAACCCAAGGTATTGAGGTCGAGCCAAGAGGTGAGCTTGAACTTCAAACCAGCCTCCAAACCATAGTATTCCTTCTTCAAGCCTGTCATACTTACGTATGTGAATGAGTTCTCGTCATCGTTGTAGAAGTTCTGCCACTCTGTTACATGATCCAGACGGCTGTAGTAACCGCTCAGGTTGGCATGTAACCATGCATTGCGATACTGATAGCTGAATTCTGAGCTGAAGATACGCTCGTTCTTGAGATTGGTTACGAAATCATTGTTGATCTCTGGTGCAATAAAAGCAGTATTAGCCATAGGTGCACGCCATTCGTAGCCAGCGCCAATGCTGAAAGCATGACCTCTGCCTAAGTCTACATTAAGACTTCCCTTCATGCCGCCATCCAGGAAGTTGGCTGTCTCACTGTTGCCGTAACTGTTGTCGGCTGCCATACCATTGCGCATATAGCCATGACGCTTCATGCCGGTATAACCGATACGGCCACTCAACATTGCCTTCATGCGGTAGAATTCGCTGGTATAAGTGCTCCAGAGATTCGCCTTGTTTACATCGATACGATAGTCGTAACCGAATTTGTCACCCTCATAGACAAGTTTACCAGTGTTGTTTGGACCAGCTGTGTTAAGGTCATACTGTACACGTGGGTCTGTGATAGGATAATCACCGATAGCATAAGAGTTTACGTTGTGGAATATGGTTCCGCCGAGCATATCCTCCATGGTCTGATAATGGCGATTGCTATTGGTGCCAAGCATGAGACCTGTAGTCAAGTTTGACTTCTTGGTCAACTTGGTGTTCAGGGTTGATGACAAACTGACATTGAGGTTGTCATTATGCTTTGCCTGCAGATAGTACATGGTTTCCTGACCATTCTTTGCAGCCTGCTGGTTAGAATAGTAGAGACGGTCCCAATCAATCTGTCGGTTCGCCTTGCTTGCCTGCCAGTAATTCACTGCGTTATTCCAACTCTCCCAGTTGTAGGCGTTGTTGCCGTTCTGGAAGTCGCCCCATACATAGAAGTTAGCCGATGGCATGTTCTTCCAGTAGTCTGGCTGTGGGTTCTCGGCGTTGTTGTAGTTGAGCTTAGTACTCTTATACATAGAATACTTGCCAAACAGAGACGTAGTGAGCTTCATCTTGTCATTGATGTCCCAATCCCATGTAGCGATGGCAGAAGGTGCAAAGTCGTTCACTACGCGTGAGTTTCTCTTGTGCCCGTTCTGATAACCCCAGTATGGGTTGTAATAGTAGTCATTGGCAAGCCAGTAAGCCTCATCGGTAGATGCTCCCTGAGTGCTTCTTTCGGTAGGGTTACCCCAGGTAGAGAAGCTCAGTGAGTGACCATTCATCCATTTCTTCTGTACTCCGAAGAAATAGGAGAGCGCATTGTAGAAGGTTCCTTCTACGTAGCCACGGTTGGCCCATCGATAGGTCAATCCGGCAGTGATAGCCCAACCTTTCTCATTGAAGCCGCTGGCATAGGTGTATAATCCACGAAGTGTGTAGTTGCGGTTGGCAGCTGCCACGCTGGCATACTGACCTTCCTGCATGCTTCCTGCGCGGAAATCATAGTTGTTAGAACCCGCCATACCTGTCATTGAGTAATTGTTGGCTTCAAAAGGTAAAGAAAAGTCTACATTTCTAGAAAAACGGTTCAAACCGCCGATATTGGAAAATCTGAACTGACCAGTCTCCATATCGTTCATGGCTGTTCCATTAATATAGACATCATTGTACTTCTGGTTAAAGGCACGATAGCGGAAACGGACGGGCGAGAACAGGTAACCTGCCTTGCTGGCGTAAACGTTGCTGGTAGAATTGAGGATGGTGACATTTGAAGACATGTCATCGTCCTCACCCAACTGTGCCTCTGAGAAGGTAAATGCATTCTCGTCAAGACCCTGTGCTATGTGTTGCTCTGTTTTTTCATTTTGAGCCATAGCAAGCGTGCAGGAAAAGAGTGCTAATGTTGCTAAGTTTACTTTCTTTTGCATAGTTTATCGTAATTAAGAATTAATAATTACTTGTTGGACTGTACCTTTGTAAGGTTCTTGCCTAAAGATAATTATAAATTTATGTTTAATGCTGCAAAGTAACAAATAATTTTTTGAAAAAGAAAGTCTTTTTAGTTAAAAATGAATGAATTCTGAAAAAATCTTCATTTTTATGGGGAAATCTGCGGTTTTTGTACTATCTTTGCCCAACAAAATCGCACAGTTGTGTGCTGTGTGCATAATAACAGTGCTGTGTGCATAATAACAAAGTATATAACTTTAATATTAAATAGGTAGTATGAGAAAACAAATGCTATTTTTGGCAGCCTTACTTTTGATAAGTTTAGGTGCTATTGCCCAGAAGAAAACAAAGGCTTCTAGTGATAAACAGTTTCAGGTGTATGCTGTTGGATTCTACAATCAGGAGAATCTCTTTGATACTTGTCATGATGCGGGTAAGAATGATTATGAGTACTTGCCGGCAAAGGGATGGAATGGTATGAAGTATACCAATAAATTGAAAAATATGTCGAAAGCCCTTGCTGATATGGGTACAGATGTGTTGCCTCATGTGGGATGTGCATTCATTGGTCTTGCCGAGGTTGAAAATGCCAATGTCTTGAAAGATCTTACAGCTCAGCCTCCTTTGAAGGCTCGCAATATGCAATTCTGTCATGTTGAGGGGCCTGATAAGCGTGGTATTGACTGTGCTTTACTTTATAATCCTACACTTTTCACTGTCAAGAATGTAAAGTTGGTTCCTTACGTCCAGGAATTGGAAAAGGATTCTGCATATAAGACTCGTGGATTCCTTACCGTACGTGGTGAAATGGGTGGCGATGATGTGGCAGTCATTGTATGTCACTGGCCTAGCCGTTTTTCTGTTTCGTTCTATCGTGAGAGTGGCGCTCGTCAAACTAAAGTAGTTAAGGATTCTCTGCTTCGCTTAAATCCAGAGATGAAGGTCTTTGTGATGGGTGATATGAACGATGATCCGACAAATGTGAGTATGCACAAGGTGTTGAAAGCAAAGGCCGAAATCTCTGAGGTTGGTCCTGATGATATGTACAATCCATGGTATAATATCCTGGCTAAGGAAGGTAAGGGTACATTGTTCTATAATGGCTCTTGGAATCTTTTCGACCAGATTGTGCTTTCGCCAAGTCTTTTGAATAAGGACTCGAAGAACAAGGATTATAGTAGCTTGAAGTATTGGAAGCACCACGTATTCCGCAGAGATTATCTGATTCAGCAGGAAGGACAGTACAAGGGGGCTCCTTTGCGTACCAAAGCGGGTGGCAGATGGCTCAACGGTTACAGCGATCACTTGCCTGTAGTTTTATATCTTGTGAAGGAGAAAAAGTAAAATGGTTGAAGAACATCCTTTTGAACCATGGTTACCGGGCAATGCCAAGTTGCTGATGCTCGGTACCTTTCCACCCGCAGAGAAGCGATGGTGCATGCCTTGGTATTATCCTAATTTCCAGAACGATATGTGGAGAATATTCGGGCTGATTTATTTCGAAGATAAATTCCATTTCGTAGATGTGGAACACAAGACTTATAGGCTGGATGCCATCAAGGATTTTCTGAAAGAAAAAGGAGTTGCCATTTATGATACCGCCCAACAGGTGATTCGAACCAAGAATACGGCTTCAGATAAAGACTTGCAAATAGTGCAGCCTTCTGATCTGGATGGTATGCTTGCCAGATTACCCGAATGTAAGGCGGTTCTTACGGCAGGACAGCTTGCCACCAAGGTATTTACTGACCACTTTGGTATTCGTTCGCTTCCTAAAATGGGAGAATTTATTGAGTTTACTGTCGGAACTCGTCAGCTTAGGCTTTATCGCATGCCGTCCAGCTCCAGGGCTTATCCGATGGCGGTGGAGAAGAAGGCTGAGTATTATCGCAAAATGTTTGAAGAAATCTTATAGAAAATGGAAAAGATAGATAAGGTAACGGTGATAGGTATTGCTGGAGGTACAGGTTCTGGCAAGACAACTGTAGTAAAGAAACTCGTAGAAGTGCTGCCACCTCATTATGTAGCAGTGGTGCCGCTCGACTCTTATTATAATGACACCTCGCACATGACGGAAGAGGAACGCCATCAAATTAATTTCGACCATCCATCGGCTTTCGACTGGAAACTCTTGCATCAGCAGCTTGCTGATTTGCGTGCAGGCAAGGCTATAGAGCAGCCTACCTACAGTTATATCAAATGTAACCGTGAGCAGGAGACGATTCATGTTGAACCAAAGCCGGTAGTGATAATTGAGGGTATCATGACCTTGGTAGATAAGAAATTGCGCAGTTTGATGGATCTTAAAGTGTTTGTAGATACCGATGCTGATGAACGGTTGATTCGTAATATTCAGCGTGATACGATAGATCGAGGTAGAACGGTATCAATGGTCGTAGACCGTTATCTCAAGGTGCTCAAGCCTATGCACGAGCAGTTTATCGAGCCAACCAAGCGTTATGCAGATATCATCATTCCGCAGGGAGGTGAGAATGAAAAGGGTATCAGTATCCTTTGTCGCTATGTAGAGGGACTCGTTGAAAAATAATAAAAATAGCCTCGCAAGTTTAGATACTTGTGAGGCTATTTTGTTTTCTATTCAATAAAAGTAACTTCTTCGTTTTTGGTACTGGTAGAATCTGAGTCTACTACGATGTTGTTCTTTTGGTTGTTCTTTCTCTGCCAGTTACGTCGGTTGTTCGAAATTTTAAAGGTATTGGCACATTCCACCACACCGTATACCAACATGGCCCAACCGATGATGAGTAATGGGGCTGAGGCTAAGGCGGAAGGCTTGATGATAGCCAGTATACCCAGGAGCAGAAGAGCTGATGGCATCAGCCAGTAGATGATACCCACACGCCCCATCTTGGCAGCTGTTGCCAGATTTGCCATTTGAGTGATGGCACCTAGAATCAGAATTGCCGAAATGATAAACATCAGCCATGAGATGAATACATTGGGCATCAAGGCTAAAATTATGCCGAGAATCAGGCTGCCCAAACCGACAATAGGGAATTTTGGGGTGGTTCCGATAATCTGTTTGCCGTTAGCATCAGAAAGCATCTGTCCTTGCATCTTCTCTGCTGTTCGCTTAGCGCTGAAGTATGTGATAAGAGAGATGACTCCAGATAGGAAAAACAACACACCGATAGCGATGGTAATCCATGTAACTGTCTGTTCGCGATATTGGATGAGTAAAACACCAATGATGATGGCACAGACGGCACGAAACAAAGAGCTATGTACTACTTTCATAATTATCTTTTTTAAAATGATTTTGCAATGTCATATTAATCTTTATGCAAAAATACGAAAGAAAATCGAGAAAGCATGTTTTTTATGATTTATTTAACGCAAATTATTCCTTATTTTCGTCAATTATGAGTAATTTTGTAAGCAAAAACTATAAGCTATGACAAAGTTATATCTTGTGCGCCATGGTGAGACTGTAGATAATGCTGCTCAAATCATGCAAGGTCAAACACAGGGCAAGTTGAATGCGAAAGGTATTGAACAAGCCGAGGAAGTTGCAGGGAAGATGGTAAACGAACATATCGATGTCTTCGTTTCCAGTGATCTGTATCGTAGTATTCAGACCTGTGAGATTATTGCCCGTCCTCATATCGAAACTCTCTCTTTGACAGGCAATCTGACAGATGAGGAGCTTAATGCTCATATCGTTACCACTCCATTGCTGAGAGAACGGGATTGGGGAGACTTTACTGGCAAGTTCATTCCTTCCTTACCTAAGGACCCAAAGGATTGGCCAGATAATATAGAAACATTGGAAAGGATGAAGTCAAGAGCGCAGAATTTTCTAACTTGGCTCAAGGTTACTTATCCTGATAAGACTATTCTGGCAGTAGGACATGGTATCATCAACAAGGCTGTACAGAGTGTTTATTTCAAACGCCCGATGAATCAGATAGAGAAAATGGCTAATGCCGAAGTCCGGGTTTTGATGTTGTAAAGAGAAAACATAAGATAAAGGAAAACATGTATCCCGAAGAGAAGACATGTTATACTGAGATAACTAACAATATAATTTATAAGATATAAGAAACTATGGGAAAGATAGCTCTTATCACAGGTGCAACAAGTGGAATAGGTGAAGGTTGCGCTCGCCGCTTTGCAAGAGGTGGTTATAATCTGATTATCACTGGTAGAAATACCGGCAAGTTGGAAATCCTTAAAAAGGAATTAGAGGCAGAAGGCACTGAAGTCTTGGCTTTAGCTTTCGATGTCCGTAATCGTGAGGCAGCAAAGAAGGCTGTAGATTATATTCCTGATGCATGGCGCAATATTGATGTGCTGATCAATAATGCCGGATTGGCTCGTGGTCTGGAACCGGAGTATGAAGGTGATTTTGAGGATTGGGATCAGATGATTGATACCAATATCAAGGGACTTCTTACCATGACTCGCCTGATTGTGCCTGGCATGATTAAACGTAATCATGGTCATATCATCAATATTGGTAGTGTGGCAGGAGATGCTGCTTATGCCGGAGGCAATGTTTATTGTGCCACCAAGGCTGCCGTTAAAGCTATCTCTGATGGGTTGCGTATTGATGTGGCACATACCAAGGTGCGTGTAACCAATGTGAAACCTGGATTGGTAGAAACCAATTTCTCTAATGTCCGTTTCCATGGTGATAATGCGCGAGCTGACCAGGTTTATCGTGGTATCACTCCTTTGAATGGTGATGATGTGGCTGACGTGGCTTACTATGCAGCTTCTGCTCCTGAACATGTACAGATTGCAGAGGTGCTGGTTCTTGCTACGCATCAGGCAAACGGAACGGTTATCCATAGAGAAAGATAAAGAGTTAAGGATATAGAATGTAAAAGAGGGTAGTAAGGTTGTGAATAAAACCTTACTACCCTCTTTTACATTATTATATAATAATATGGCAGAGACGGTTGATGTCGTTCTCAAAAGTCTCGCGATTCTTTGCTTTTGCTCTCATGCCCGATTTATAGTTGTAGATGGTCTGGGTGGAATAATACAGCTGGGTGGCTATCTCCTGGCTGTCGGTTACGCCTAGTCGCATCAATGCATAGATACGGATTTCCGTGGTCAGGGTGTGGGTAGTAGGAAGTTCCAGCTGGCATTCTGGCAGCAGGAGCTTGTTCAACTCCGTCACGAAACCGGGATACAGTTCCATGAACGCCTTGTCGAAGCGGTTATAGAACATCTGTGCCTCCTCCTCTTCCATCTTGTGGGTGTTGAGGGTTTTCAGCAGGTCGGCAGTCTGGTTAGCCTTGATCTTTCGGCTCACCAGTTTACGATAGTCGGACAACTTGCTGATATATGCAGCACTGATGTCCATGAAGAGTCGCATGTAGGTCTCTCGCTTGATGTTTGTTTCTATCAGCTGTTGGTTCAGCTGGGTGAGCTGTGCGTTCATTTCTTTCTGCTTCTCGTTCTGCTCTTCTATCTCCTGCTTGTTTTTCTTCAGCTTGTTCTTCTGTCGGTTGTTGACGAAGGAGAGAATGAGGATGATGATGAGTGCTACGCTAACACCGATGAAGCCGAAGAGGAAACGGGCACGTGATTTCTCGGCAGCCTGCTGGTTGGCAGAAGCAATGACTGGGAGGATATTGGAAATCTCCATCATGCGCAGTCGGTTGTTGAAGAACTGGGCGTCTTCCATCGTGTGCTGGATGTATTTGGCTGCTCTCTTACTGTTGCTTGCATCCTTTTTAAAAAGAAAGTAGGCAAGTTTCTGCAGGGCTACCGTTTCCTTGAGCTGGCATAGGCCATCACTCACAGATGCTTCCACGAGATATTTCTCGTAGAGATCGAAGTTACCTGTAAGTTTGTAATATCTGGCGACACCGTATGCCGACATGGCATGGATGCGTGATTTGGCTGGAGACATCTTCACTGCCTTCATGAAATGGTAGAGCGACTGCTTGCTGGTAGGCTCATCCAAATAGATGTTTTCGCCTAGCAGATAATTGTAGTAGACGGTGTTTCTGCTATCTTCTTTGAAATTCTGGAGCAAGAGATTCATGTAATGCTTCCTTTGGGTGCGGAATTCTTTTGCGTAATCAGAGTTTTGGGCGTATGATTCCCAGTAATTATAGAGCCAGGCGTATGTGAAGTAATAGTATAACTTCAGTTTGTAGGGCATTGTTTCTGGGTTGAGTGTCTGGAGCAGGCCTTCGGCCTTGCTATAGAATCCTCTTACCGAGAGTACAGACGCCCGGTTAATCTGGTTGAGAGTTATATAATAGGTATCGTTGACCTTCTTTGCCAACTCCAGTCCACGCTGCATGTAAGCGTATGCCGAGTCGTAGCGGTAGGCGCTGTAGGCACGGTATATGCTGTCAAGGAAAAGGAGACGGGTCTTGTCATCTTCTGCATCAAAGGCTAGCTGTTTCAGATGTTTAAGCTCGTTTTCCTTGATATCTTGATAATGCTTGTCGTTATCAATCATGTAGTCGATACGCTCCAGGAGCTTTTTCTCGTCGGTTTTGCTTTGAGCGAGCAGTGGCATCATAAGCGTAAGAAGTATTAGTAATAGTCTCATCTTCTGTTTATGTTTTGTAAATGACATAATTGTAGTCTCAAAAGGATAAAATTAGTCTATTTGTCGATTTTGTGTTGCAAAGATACAAATAAAAAATGGTATTATAGTATTTACTTTGATAAAAATGGTTAATTTTGTAAGTTTTTGATTTAAAACAAGTTAGGAAGGTAGGATTTTATATTTCATTTACTTTTCCCCTACTTAGGGATACAACTGTAGATTTTTTGTTGTATCTTTGCAACCGAAAAAGAAAAAGTAGTTATTATACTACCACTTCAAGTCTTCTAAGGTAAATATTCCTTTTGTTGATTTAGTATGTTGATTTAAATAAAAAACAGGTTTTAGTTTATCTAAGGGAAAAGAAAATTAGTGTATTAGGTTAAACCCGTCAGGCTCTTGTGAAAGATTCTGGCGGTTTTTTTTATCCGTTAGGTCGTTTACACCTTAATTATATATTATTAATATAAATTCCTTCTTCGTTTTTTGCATATCTCAGAAATAATCTGTACTTTTGCCCTATATTTAATAAATGGTAATATTTGAGACCAATGAACATTTTAGTAACAGGCGCTAATGGTCAATTGGGCCATGAAATGCAGATTTGCGCCAAAAACAGCAATCACAAGTTTGTCTTCACCGATGTGGCTGAAGGCTATGAGAAATTGGATATCACTAATCTTGATGCTATTCGCACTAAGGTTAAGGAAAATGATATTCAGGTAATCGTTAATTGTGCAGCTTATACCAATGTGGATAAGGCTGAAACTGATTTCGATTTTGCCAATTTGCTCAATAATACGGCAGCTGGCAATTTGGCTCAGGCTATGAAGGAAGTGGATGGTACTCTCATTCATGTAAGTACCGATTATGTTTTCCAAGGCGACAAGAATATTCCATGCAAGGAAGATTGGGAAACCAATCCGCTTGGTGTATATGGCAAGACCAAGTTGGCTGGAGAAAAGAGTATTGAGGCTACGGGCTGTAAGCATATCATCATCCGTACAGCTTGGCTTTACTCTCAGTGGGGAAAGAACTTTGTAAAGACCATGCAGAGTTTGACTGCTAGCCACGATACTTTGAAGGTTGTTTTCGATCAGGTTGGTACTCCTACCTATGCCGGCGACCTGGCTGCTGTCATCTCTCACATCATCGAGACCAACCAGCTCGAAAAGACTGGCATCTATCATTTCTCTAATGAGGGTGTATGCTCTTGGTTCGATTTCGCCAAGATTATCTGCGAACTCAGTGGAAACACCTGTGATATCCAGCCTTGTTACAGCGAGGAGTTCCCAAGCCCAGTAAAGCGTCCTCACTTCTCTGTGCTCGACAAGAGCAAGCTGAAGCAGACCTTCGGTT
>ERZ1023633.51-NODE-51-length-47680-cov-20.155171_pt1 | contig 47680 bp, 50 predicted proteins | sample MGYA00380333_ERZ1023633 | MGnify/ENA primary metagenome ERZ1023633 (study PRJEB33179, sample SAMN07448972) | human gut metagenome | biome: Human-gut; feature: Human associated habitat; material: Faeces | host: Homo sapiens | place: India: Bhopal | collected...
CTATAATTACAAACGGTGGTCAAAGGGGGTGGGGGTCTTGGGGTGTCCCTCTATGCCCTTGCCTCGACCTTGCCTTGCCATCCTCGCTGCCCTCACCGCTCTACACCCCAATGTGAGGAACCTTCGGTTTCTTCTTGTTGAGTTCACCCACAGCATCATCCAGCAGAGTGTGACCGCTAGAGGTGGCAGGATTCAGCAAACCGCTCGGATTGGTCTTGTATGACTTGCCAACAGCTACGTCCGTTACATTTCTGTTATCAAGCGTTGGTGTCTGATTGTCTAACTTGCTGCTATTCAGCGCCTTTGTTCCTTCGAGTTGTGACCCCAATTGGTTCACACCTGCCGACATCAGCGCATTTGACATATTTTGCGCTGCATCGCTGGTTGCCTGCGCCTTCTGCTGCTCTATCTGCTGGCGCTCTCTTGACAACTGCTGGGTGTTCTGAAGGTGGGTATCTGCGACATGCTGCTTGCGTGAGGTGTCTTGTGCTGCGATATTGGCAACCGTGTCTCCAATCGTCTTGTTGGCGGCTTCCTTCGCCATTGCCACGCTTGCAGCAGTTCCACCGCCAACAGCAGCAGCGCCATCTGCCTTGCGGATATACTCGTTCTGTACTTCCTGCGCTCTTCTCATGAGGTTTTGCCCTGCTTTGGTGTCTAGATAGTCCGTGTTGTACTCCTTGTCGTACCAAGCCTTCTCAGCGTTACTTCTGTACGTGTTCTCCTTCTGCGCCTGCCTAGCCGCCTTCTTAGCCTTGTTAGCACCGAACAGAGAGGACCCAACAGAGCCAGCCAGCATGGCAGCAGTCGCAATCCACTCTTTCTTCTCCCCAAGCACTGGGGATGAGGTCAAATTCTTTGGGATTTTTGATAATATTTCCATCATAAGTGCAATTATTTAGAGTTTTCGAGGGCAAATATATAATATTTGGGGGTACGTTTTGCGGTATTCCAATCTACCCCAAGTTTTCGCCAAAACCCATAAATTTGTTAGTCGGGGCGCAATAAACCACTTTTCCGTTTACCTCACCCCCTTCTAGAAGCCTTATTTTGTAATATAAACTGCCAAATAGCCAAAAACGCTAATAGCTTGATAATAAAGATTTTAGTCTCGCTTGTCCTCTAAGGGGAAACAAAGACCGAATGTAAAGAAAGTTCTTATTTTACAAATGAAGTTATTTTGCATACAAAAAAGCGGTTTGCATTAATAGGTACGCACGTGCGCATAGTAAAGTTTAACATTTCGGTTTTAGGCTATTTTGACGTTTGTCTGACACGAACAAGCACGAACTCCTCTCATTTTCGCTGATTTTTGCGATTTTCGGGTAAATGGTCGGGATTTCTCTCAAATTCGCAAGTTTTGAGCCGTTTAAGAGCCATTTCCAAGCAGATTAGAGCCGATTTTGTGGGTTTTTCGTAGATTTCAAGGTTTTGTGCAGGATAATGCGCTCATCTAGAATTGATAAGGTTGAAGGACGATTTAGGTGGTTTTTATTTCATAAATGAAGATTCTTTGCAAATAAAAAATGGAGATCTTATTTTCCTAGTTGGAGAAATATATTTTCCTAGTTAGAGAAGTTGTTTTTTGTGGTTGGAGTTTATGTGTGTCTCTCTCTGTAGGGGGTAGAAGAAAACCTTCGGGGGATAAGGGGGCAGCGCCCCCACGGGCGCAGAGCGCCCTCCCCATGCCGTGTGGGGCTAGCGCCCTAGAAGAAGACTGCATCGAGCCACTTGCTGAAGTGGTACACCGAGTGCAGATAACACACCACAATGAACAGTTGCAGAAGCCATCCAGCATACTTCACGGATACGATCTTACTATCTTCCACCTTCCCGAATGCGTGAAAGAGATAGGCGATGCCGAGGAATGATACCGCACCGAATACGAGCCACACGATAAGTTGTAGTACTATCATCTTGCAATCTCCTTCAACTCCTCAACTTGCTTGAAGAACTCCTCCAGCGTATCGGCTGTGTAATGAATGCCACGATAGCGAAAGAATGAAGAGAAGTCTTCCTTTGAATCCTCTTCAAACAATTCAGACACCTTACAGCCGATAATTTCTGCCATTTGTTCAAGCCTATCAATACCAAACTTTTTGCGAGCCAACATTTGGCTAAGTGATATAGGTTCTATACCCATGCCTTTAGCCAAATCTTTTTGCTGCATCCCATGTGCTCTTAAACACTCTTTTATTCTCAACTGTACCATAATTCTAATTTTTTCGGCAAAGATAATAAAAATATAGCATATAACAATAACTATTACTTATTTTAACGTACAAATATAGCATCAAAACTACCTTGAAATGCAAAGTTATGTTTAAATGCTATACTTTTATGTAAAATATAGTTAAGAAACATAATTAAATTTGGATAGTATAGCATAAATGCTTATCTTTGCAAGCGAAATCAAGAACAAGTTCAAGATTTCAAGAGGAACGATGGCACGTTTAGAACTTCACGTTTAACTACCTCTATAAAAGTACAGATTAGTCGGGAAAGTCAGAGAGATAGAACTCTTCAAACATCAAAGGAAAATGCAACCCAGTTAGCGAGACTGTAAAAGAGCAAAAGACAAAGAAGTCTCAAACACTCATCACGCAAGATGTAAAAACGCTAGTCGTGTTAGACTAGAGAAATATCGAAACACGTTGACCCACGAACGTTAAACGAAGGGAGCTAGGCTGCATATAGCTTGCAGACGTTGGGCGCAAACGTACACCTGCACAATTTTGAAGTTTAACAATTTAACAGTAACAATTATGGCAACAGCAAAGAAGCTAGAGTTAACGGCTAACCAGTTGTGGGTACTTAAATATATCCTACATGAGGTTGCCAGCAGCGAGGAAGGTGCTAACGGCATCTACCTCACTCCAAAGGAAAGAGTATCACTCAGACAGATAAGAAGTAAATTGTAAAGTTATGAAGAAGTATATATTAGTACATGAACCAATAGACCCTAACGAGTCTCCTAGTATTGTTAGACAATTCGATACTAGAGAAGAAGCAGAAGCATTCGGGTGGAAGACAATGGGTAAACTTTGGGTGTATGAAATGAGTTTATAACTGCTGGGGATAAGGGGCAAGCCCCACGGGGCTGACGCCCCTCCCCAGCCTAACGGACAAAAGATTATGAAAGAATATTTAGTAGATATATATAGAATCCACAGACAAGCAAACGGAGATATATCCGCAGAGATAAATTTCTCCAAAGTGCTTAACGAGAATGTTGTAAAGCATGCGAAACAAGCCAACAAGGAAGTTGGCTACAAGTATGTAGGACGTTTCAAGGATATATACGGTAACTATTACACCCAGTATGAACGCAAGGACGAAGAGTTATCTACCAAGGAGTGTGAAGTTATCTACAAAATTAAAATAACAAGATTATAAAATAAGAGACTATGGACAGAACAGTAACACTTTCGGGCGATGAGATATACAATATCACATCAGCTATTGACGACAGAATTATCCTCCTAGAGGATATTATCGCAAGACACAAGGATTGTCCTATGACGCACAAGCGATTGAAGGAGTTCAAAGAGATTAAGGCAAAGTTGAACAATTAAACAGAAGAGATTATGGCAAAGAAGAATAAATACTGCTATGGTTGGGCAATTTGGACTAACTACGGCAATGGTTGGGAAAAGGAAAGTGTTTACGACAAAAAGGAAACATCATACTCCCAAGTGAAGAAAGATGCGGCTGAATACAGAATCGCAGGAGCACAGACGAGAATCACAAACACTAGATGGTTGAACGATTAAAAGATACGATTATGAGAAGAAACAAGACATACGAACAGCAGAAGAAGTTTTACGATGGCTCAAACAGTTACGAGAGCCTAGGAGCATTGTTCTTCGACTGGCTTACATGTGGCAACATGACAGCAGAGAAGATGCAGGAGGTATATAGAGAAGGCACAAAGGAATGCAAGGAGTATATCATTGAAGACTTGTTTCACCTTGTAGGACACAAGACCTTCTATCAGTTCATCAGAATCTTCAATTTCGGCAAGAAGTGAGAAAATGGAGCGGTCAGCGAATAGAGGAGCACTTCCAGTTCAAGACTGGAGACCGCACAATATTAACAATTTAAAAGAAAGGATTTAGTTATGGACATTACAATTTATGTTTTATGCGCTTTGTTTGGCGCATTGGCAGGTTACAGAATCAGAGACGCTAAAGATATGGAGGACGAGTAATATGAAAAAGAATAAGTTAGAACTTACAGACAAGGAGTATGACGCTTTAAGAGCGTTACTCTATCAAACAACAACATCAGCCTATGCAAAGGCAGTTGGTTGCGCAGTCTTCATGGCAGCACATTTGGAGTTGTTTCCGGAGACATACAAGACATTAAAGGAGATAAACAATAAGATTAATTTGTAATGATATGAAGAAGAGAATTAAGTTAGCATTGGTAGTGGCAGCGATAGTTGCCCTACCACTTATGGCAGCAGGAATGCAGGGCGCCATCAATGACAAGGAAGTCCTTTTAGACTTCATCGAGTATTGCAAGACTTGCGAGAACCTCAGACAAGTGAATCCAGCCAAGGACTATACCAAAGCCAGCCTTCACGAATTGAAGAGCGCAGCACGCTTCTATGAGGAGCAGGACGATTTTGCCGACTGCACCGACTATCAGCATCAAGCAGAGATAGACAAGATTATCGGCAGAACCTATGCCGCTAGAATGATTAACAATAATAAGTAACAATTTAAATTATAGGAGATTAAGATATGAACGTAAAAAATGCAACAGAGGTTGGTGAGAATTATGTAGGTGTTGAGGTTAAGAGCATCCAAGACGTAGTGAAAGCGCAAGCCGCAGGACTTATTATCACAGACGAATGCGGATGCCGCTATAACTACCGGGATGTGGACGAGGAGACCGGAGAAGAGCGAGAGCCAACAGAGCAGGAAATCTTCGACCGAATCACAAAGGATCTCGCAGACGACGAACATGCGGTTTATGCATGCATGGAGATTATGGACGGGTTGTATATAGCTAAGGAATACAACACAGTTATGCATACCGACTTCTATGTAGGTCAGAAGGTGTATCTTTTGCGTAACAACAAGATAGTAGAGGACGAGATTATTTACATCAGCCTAGTGAGGGGAGGAGGCATGGACGTATGCAAGTTTGTGTTAGGTGGAGACCAAGGGCACTACACCAAGGCGAATCAGGTCTTCGCCACCAAGCAGGATTTAGTAAACAGTCTGATGGCTGAGTAAGTTTAACAGAGGGAGAGCAATCTCCCTCATAAAAAGTATTGAATATGACTAACGCTATAGTTAAAGATTTGTTGGCTAAAAATGATTGGGACAGAATTATATTCCGCTTTCCAACAAGTAGCTATACTTTGTTCCGTAGTGACAAGTACGAGATAGATAGTTTCTGTGTATATATTCATACGTACAGAGATTACCCAGAAATGCAGGTATTAGACATTGATAGTCTGATTTCCATGGATATTAAGTTCAAGAAGGATGAATTTAATAATATAGTAGATATAGAAGAGGATATTAAGCCATGACGATAGTAATAACATGCTTTCGAGACGCTATCCACGTAGATAAGTTCGGGCACAGATACAGAGCCAAGACAACTTGCATCATCAAGCAGACACCATTTGCCGAGAGATATTATCTCACGAACGGAATGCAGGTAAGCAAGAGCACTTGTCTTGAGAAGATAAAGTAGAGGTTATTGTTAAACTTCCATAGGGTGAATGCGGTACCCAAGCCGATACAGATGGTTGCAATGTACCATCCACCCACCAGTATTAATTTTAAAAAGAAAGGATTTGATATGAAAAAGTATGTAGTAGAAATCGTTGAGAAGGTAGTATACAAGGTTGAGTGTTCCGATATTTCGCAGGAATACGCTGAAAAATTCGCAAGAACAATGTATGATACTGGTCAGCTTGAAGGCACTGGCGAGTTGGAGAGTGTTACATTTGACGTAGAAGAGAAGGAGGACAAGTAACATGAAGAAGCAGATAGTTTTTGTATTGACAGAACTCTATGGCAACGATAGTGACACAGAGGTAAACGTTTTGGGAGTCTATACCACCAAGACCAAGGCAAAGGAAATGCTGGCAGAGAAAAAACAGAAGGTGTTGGAGTCATACGAGCAAGCCTTTTGCGGTGAGTATGAGGTTTCCGAGGACCACCCAACACTCTTCGAGATTACTCACAAGAATGAGTATATTTGGGAGCAGTTATTAATAACAGAGAAGGAGGTTGTATGAGCAAGCGTTTTAAGTTCAATGAGCACGGTGTTTGCATCAATCCCGACCAGTCGGCAAAGGTTGGCAAGGATACAGCCTTTATCGAAATCACCACCGCATTGGTTAGAGGTAAGTGGACGTATGGAATCAGATACATGCTGGTAGACCGAGGGGGATGCTGGGGTAACAATCTCAGCAACAAGGATTGGTTCAAGACGCAGGAAGCAGCCGTGAAGCATGCCCTTGAATGGGCAAAGAAGTATCTGTTACGACAGATAGAATCAGAAGATAGTAACAATACAGTCTGCAAGAAAGCAGGAAAGCTGCTTGATGAAATCAACAAGCTTCTCCCGAAGCAGACTTATACGCAGTTAGAATTATTTGAATTTTAGAGATTATGAACAAGAAAGAGTTTATTTTCGTCTTCCCTCAGTCGGGGGAGACGATTGCAAAGGAAATGAATCCTTTGGCAGTGAAGGACGCTGCAATCAAGTATCTGAAAACTCAGAACGAAGTTAGAGGGGATATTTGCATCATCAAGGATAGCAAGGAGAACGTTATTGCCATGGGGTACGTGAGTGACAACATGAAAATCTCCTTCTTTACCGAGGATGAGACCGTACACGACATAAAGCCGATAGGAGTAATCGAGGAAGGAGGTAAGTAATGAGTAAGCAGGAATGGTTTGTGCTGTTCATCTTTCTGTTCACGATATTGATGGCAGTACTGGGATAAAAGGAAGCGAGTATGGAAAAGGCAAGAATCGTATTGTATGATGATTTGGTAATCATTGACGAGACGGAGACCAACTTCACGGATGCCAAGAATCTGGAATCAATCGTTATCTCATGCTTGCGCACCACTCCAGGCGCATTGATAGCTGAGGTTTACGTGAAGGATAAGTTGAAGTCGAAAATGACCCTTACCAACAAGGGCAAGCCAAAGAAGATGAGCATCCACCCTAACTGGGGAGGAAGGCGAGCAGGAGCAGGAGGGAAGCGCAAGGGCGAAGAAGTCCTATCCAGCAAGGTATGCTTTCGTGTTGACGAGGAAACCTTGGAGTTCCTAAAGAACCTTCTAGACAAGAAGGGCGAGTATATCCGCAAGGCAATCCAAGAGAAAAGAGAACGAGACAAGGAAAAGGGTAGTCAGTAATGGCTACCCTTTAATCGTTTATATTATTACATCTTGCCTTCCAGCGCATCAAAGGCAGACTGTACGTCCTTGCTCAGAGTTCGGGCGTATCTTGTTGTTTGGCGCAAGGTAGTATGACCGAGCACCCTTGCCACGATATTGATAGACATACCCTTTGAAAGGAAGAGCGTAGCAGCCGTAGCACGCCCCATGTGAGAGTGGAGACGGTCAACCCCGACCATTTGCCCGATAACTTTGAGATAGTCGTTATATTTCTGATTGGAAATCTTTGGCAGCGAGAAATCGTATTTAACTAGAATCTCTACAGCAGGGGAAAGCAGTTGAAACACGAAATCAGTATCTGTCTTTGTGCGCTTGGCATGATAGAACATCTTGCCATCCTTCTCAACACAGTTGGCGTAATCGAATGAAGCAAGGTCAGAGTAAGCCAGTCCGGTGTAGCATTGGAAGAGAAACAAATCTCTTGTCGCCTGCAAGTGAGGAGTGGAAAGGTCAAGCTTCTTGATTTCATCGAACTGCTCTTCGGTGCAGCAGTCTACATACTGCTTTTCACCCTTGCCGATGTGGAACGGAAGAAACTTATAAGGATTCTTCTCAATAAGTCCGTCTATCATCGCATCATTGATGAATAACTTTAGATACTTGTGATAGTCGTAGATGGTGCACTGCGCCTTTCCTTGACGGTGAAGATACTCATCCATGGCACGCACCTTAGACACATTACAGTCGCTAAACGAGATAATCTTACCCCAGCCCTGCAGAAATCTGATAAACACAGCGTAGCGCTTCTTGGTATGATCATGCACCTTGCGTTCATTCATTCTCTTCTTGCAGTAGTCAATGAATGAAATGTTCTTGTCTTGCTCGCCATTGAAAAGCGCAGGAATCAGAGACAAATCCGTGATACCTTCCTTCAACATTTTGTTCAATACGATGCGACCACGCTCCTCAAAGGCTTCCAGCCGCTCGTTGAGTACAGCAGCATCCTTGTGCTTGATGATGCGTTGCAACTTGTCAGACCATTGGTTTGGAGTGACCTTGATGCCGGTTGAAATGTACTTGCGCTCATATTTGTAACTGAACCGCAATTCGATGGAAACTGGCTTCTGTGACGTTCCTCTTTTCAACCGATTGTGAACGAAGCTTAAATTAATACTAGCCATTTTGATAACATAATTTTACGGAGTTGATAACAATTTGATAACACACCCCAAATTTAACATTTATTATCATGACAGCTAATTTGGCTGGTTTTCAGAGAGTTAAGGTGTTTTTAGGCGTAGACCAGTCAACGACCAGTAAATGTCCGCCTATTCCTATCACCAAGAACACCCCTAAACGAAAAATACGGAGATAAGTACTTGATTATAAGTGACTTACATCCGTATTCTTTTTAGATAAAATTCTATTTTTAGCGTTATTTGATAACGACTTAGTGATTCCGTTGGGGTTCGAACCCAAGACCCACAGCTTAGAAGGCTGTTGCTCTAATCCAACTGAGCTACGGAACCATTTTTCTAAGTCCTTTTATCAGTCTTTTCTTGTTTGCGGCTGCAAAGGTAATACTTTTTCTTGGAACTACCAAATTTTTTGGCAACTATTTCGCAAAAACAAGGTTTTATCCTCAAAACATGTGTTCAGTGAGATGAATTACTTTATCTTTGCAAGATACTCGGCAGCTCGCTTATCACCTAATTCTTCTGCTTTCTTCAGATTCCTGATAGCTTCCTCCTTCATGTTCTTCTCCTTGTAGAGCAAGCCGAGAAGAAGATAGCCATCAGCATATTCTGGGGCTAACTCAATGCAACGGGATGCAGCACTGATGCCTTCATCAAATCGTTTTACACGCAAATCTAAACTTGCCCACTCGGCAAAGAAGGTCGGTTCCTTTGGCGCCAGATAGCAGGTTCTTGCAATGTCGAATAGGGCTGGCTGCCACATTCTGAGCTTGGTTTCGCACTGATAGCGGGCATAGTAGAATGATGGATCTACTGGGCGCACGATGCTGTCGTACATGTTATAGTCTTGAATGGCACGACGATACTGTCCCTTTTCTGCAAGATATTGACCACGTGCCAGATAATATGGACCAGCCATGTTGGTACGGGCTCCTACGCTTACGGCACTGTCGAGCAGCATCTCAATCTCTGAATCAGGGGCTTTCAGTCTTGTCTTCGCCTGTGCTGCCTCCAGATAGAGTTCGCCACTGTTGATTGGAGTCTTGGTCAGGTCGAGGAAAAGATTGGCAGCAGTTGCATAATCACCCTTGGTGAACAGGATTCTGGCTTCCTGATGCCTGTAGATTGGCTGTGCCTTGATGGCGTATGCCTGGCGTGCTTCGTCCAGAGCCTTGTCCAATGTCCATGCAGTATAAACGGAATCACCTTTATATATTACTTTCTGATAAATGATGTCAGAATAGTTGGAGTGAGCCTCGTCCTTGGCTGTTGCCTTCTTGATGCCGGTTTCCATCAGCTTGGCAGCCTCTTCATACTTATCGGCATTTACCAGGTCCATCGCCTTTTCCTTGTAACCATAGGCAGAAGTAGGGAATTTTTCGATGAATTCATCCGAGTACTTGGCGTATTCTTCCATTTTCAACTGACCTTTTTTCAAAGTCATCATGGTCATGGCCTCCTGCTCTGTATCGGGAAGGGCAGTGCGGATGGCTGTCTCTCGCAGGGCTGCATCGAGCGATGAAAGTCCGGTAACCTTCAGCTGGCGGGCATAATTGGCATCAATCGCTGTGGTCTGTCCGTTGCTGTGCATCAGTCCAATCACCTGTCCGTTCTTGTCAACGAATGGGCAACCCACTGCATTCTCTGGAACGGTTGTGGTGAAGATGTAGTAGTTGTACGATGTCTGGAATTTCTCTACACTCGTGATGTTTTCCTGCTGGAAAGGTGATTTTTTGATAGAGTAGGGAACAAGCCATACTTTCTGGCCAGCTTCAGTCTCCTTTGCTGCGATAGTAGCAGCTGTAGTATTTGCCTTGATTCTGAATTTGGCAACATCATAAAGCTCATCTGCTCCCATGATGGCTTCTACTTCATAAGACTTGCCTGTGGCATCGACCACACTTGCCTTGGTGGCTCCCACGAAAGGCTTGAATGTACTGATGGCAGTACCCTTGTTATCAATAAACACTCCCTGTGTAGATGATATGATTGCGCCGTCCTTATTGAATGTAGTCAAGGTGAAGACGCTTTTGGCAACCTTCTGGACAGAACCCGGTTGCGCCAAGACACTCGATGCTCCCAGCATCAAAGTCAAAATGATTGTATTTATTCTTTTCATATCTATAATTTGGCATGTTTGTTTATCAGCTCCTTGGCATTAGCCAGTGCCGCCTGGCTGATGTCGCTTCCGCTGAGCATCTGGGCGATTTCTTCAACCCTCTGCTCTGGAGTCAGTTCCCGCATCTGCGAAATGGTTCCGGTCTGGGTTTCCTCCTTCATAACCTTATAGTGATGGCTGCCCATGGCAGCTATCTGAGGCAGGTGGGTAATGGAAATTACCTGACGGTTCTGATTGCCCATCTCGGTCATGATCTCAGCCATCTTCTCGGCAATTTTGCCGCTAACTCCTGTATCAATTTCGTCGAAAATGATGGTTGGCAACTTGACTGCACCGCTGATCATCGCCTTGAGCGAGAGCATTACGCGTGCTATTTCGCCACCGGAAGCTACCTGGCTGATAGGCTGGAGAGGGGTGCTGCGATTGGCGCTGAAGAGGAAGCTTACCTTGTCGGCTCCATCTCGGCAGAGCGGTTTCTCTGCAAATTCGATTTCAAAGCGGACGTTAGGGATTCCGAGAGGGACGAGCCGGTTCTTCATTTCCGTTTCAATGCTTTTGGCGACTTTCTTGCGAAGACTGGAAAGAGAATGGGCTGCAGACATTGCCTTTATCAGTTTCTGGTCTACTTCCTTCTGCAATATCTCGATGTCTTCATTGCCATTGTCAATGTGTTCCAGTTGCTGCGCCAGAAGATCGCGGGTTTCAATGAGTTCCTCTACTGTTTCGACATGGAATTTCTGCAGCAATGTGTTGAGCTGGTCCAATCGGGTGTTGAGCTGCTCCAGGCGGGCTGGGTCGAAATCGATTCGGTCCAGGCTGCTGCTGATTTCCTGCGCGATGTCTTTCAGCTCTATGTAGCTGGAATCCAGTCTGTCGGAGAGTTCAGCCACTTCCGGGTAGATTTCTCTGATGTTGCTGATGCTGTAGCTGGCATTGCGCAACAGTTGGAGGATGCTTCCCTCATCGTCCGAAAGCGAATGGTCGGCTTCATAAAGTGCTGATTTGATTTCTTCCGAATGATTCAGAATATCTGATTCCTGTTCAAGTTGCTCAAGTTCGCCTGGTTCCAGATGAGCCTCGTCAAGTTCCTTGTGTTGGAAGCGCATGAATTCCTCGTTTTCGCGGTTTTTGATGAGTTCCTGCTTCAGCTGTTCCAGTCGTGAGAGGGCAGAACGGTATTGCTGATAGACAGCTTGGTATGCTTTGATATGTTCTGCATCCTGCGCCAAGATGTCTACCACGTTCAGTTGGAAATCTTCTTTTTGCAGCAGGAGATTCTGATGTTGTGAATGAATATCAACCAGCTGTTCGCCCAGTTCTCTCATCTTGGTTAAGGGAACCGGTGTGTCATTGATGAATGCCCTGCTTTTGCCGGCACTGGTCAGCTCCCTGCGGATGATTGTGTCTTCTGCATCAAAATCGATATCGTTGTCATCAAAGAAGCCTTTCATATCGTATCTGGAAAGGTCGAAATGAGCCTCTATTACGCAACGCTCCTTGCCTGATTTGATGGCTTTGCTGTCGGCACGATTGCCTAGCAGCAGGCCGATGGCTCCGAGGATGATGCTTTTACCTGCACCCGTTTCGCCTGTGATGACGGAGAAGCCTGGATATAGTTTTATATCCAACTCGTCTATGAGTGTAAAGTTTCTAATATACAGTTGCTTGAGCATAATTATTAAATCTTTTTCTTGTCTTGTAAAAACCAAGAACTATTCTTTTATCTTGTCCCAGAAAGAACTTTGAGACGGGTTGATGCTGAAGAGAAGTTCGTAGATGGCTTCCTTTTCTTTCTGGGTTCCATGACCCTTGTAGATGTTGGCAAGCTCATCCTTCTTGTAATCGGTCCAGATCTGCGGCAGCATACTGAGCGGACGGTTTTCCTTTGCCTTCTTGAGATGGGTGGTTACTGCGGTAGTAATCTCACCTCTTCCTCTTTCCACATTGTTTGCCATCTCGTCCAGTCCCTTGCGGTAATAATCGTATTGTAACTGGCGGAAAGGTTCCAAGGCACCGTCAAGATAGTCGGAGATGATGGCAAAGCGGTTTTTGGAATCGGCAAATGCTTTCCATCCCGGATAATCCAGATTCTGGGCGTTATTGGCAAGGTTCATGCATCTTTGCAGGACATCTTCGCCGCCTTTGGGCGAGAAGGTGTCCAAGTCCAGGCCTATGATGAGATAGGCATAGTAGGCGAAGAGCGCTGTAAGCTGATTGTCTATCTGCTGCTCATTGAACTCCAGCTGGTCGAACTCGGCAAACTTGAACGTGAAGTTCTGGTCCGTATTGTTGTATATGGTGGAGGTGTAGGCCGAATTGTAGACCGGGCGGTTAGCCTGAATGAGCGCCTTGCATGTAAACAGGTTCTGATTTTTGTCGTACTTGGTTACGGTAATATTGAAATTACAAGTGATGCGCTCTTTCCTGGCAAACTGCAGATGGGTCCATTGGCGGTCGTTGACAAACTGCTCCAGGGTTTGCTGCAGGTTTTCGAAAACACTCTTGTCCGTGCCTGATATCTGGGCATGGTTAATCGTGATTTTGGCTTGCAGCTCCTGCGCAGCAGCTGTCTGCACAGTACAGCACAGAATCCATACCATGCAGACAGCAGCTATCCAATTAGTTTTTTTCTTCCCCTTAGAGGATTTTTGCCAATTCGTCAATGATGTCTTGAGCCACCTCAGACTTTGGTTTCTTCTCATATTCTTTCTTGCCTTTTTCTGAGATAATCGTTATCTGATTGTCATCTGTACGGAATGTAGTTCCTGGATTGCGAGTGGAGTTGAGCACAATGAAGTCGGCATTTTTCTTTTGTCTCTTCTTCTGTGCGTTCGCTTCTTCATCGTTGGTTTCCAGTGCGAAAGCTACGATTCGTTGATGTTTTTGTTTCATCTTTCCTAAGGCGGCTGCAATGTCGTGCGTCGGCACGAGACGCAACTCCAGATCATCTTTCTCGCGCTTGATTTTCCTGTCGGCTACGTTACTTGGCTTGAAGTCGGCAACGGCAGCACAGAGGATGGCTGCATCGTTCTCTGCGAAGGCTTGCGTTGCAGCCTGATACATCTCTTCGCAACTCTCAACATTGATGCGGTTGATGGCTTGACTGCACGACAATGCAACGGGTCCTGCAATGAGGGTGACGTTGGCGCCTCGGCGCAGGCATTCCTCAGCCAGGGCGAATCCCATCTTGCCGGAAGAATAGTTGCCGATGAAGCGCACCGGATCTATCTTCTCATAGGTAGGTCCTGCAGTAATCATCACGTTCTTACCCGATAAATCGTTCGCAGTTTCCTTTGCATTTACCATGCAGTCAGCATTCTTTTCTGCTTCTATATCGAAATATCTGTCCAGACAGTCAACGATGACGTCTGGTTCCTCCATGCGTCCCTTGCCTTCCAGTCCGCTAGCCAGGAATCCCACTTCCGGCTCTATGATATGGTTGCCATAGCTCAGAAGGGTTTTCATGTTGGCTTGTGTGGAAGGATGCTTGTACATGTCCAGGTCCATCGCTGGAGCCAGGAAGACTGGTGCCTTCATAGATAGGTAAGTAGTGATGAGCATGTTGTCGGCAATGCCGTGAGCCATCTTTCCCATTGTTGATGCTGTGCATGGAGCAATCAGCATGGCGTCTGCCCAGAGACCGAGGTCAACATGTGAGTTCCATGTGCCGTCTCTCTGCGAGAAGAATTCGCTTACCACCGGCTTATGGGTGAGGGCTGAAAGGGTGATGGGAGTGATAAACTCCTTGCCGGCAGGTGTAATGACCACCTGCACCTCAGCTCCTCGCTTGATAAGGCCTCGTATGATGAGACATGACTTGTAGGCTGCAATGGAGCCCGTAATGCCCAATACTATTTTCTTTCCTTTTAACATTTTGACATTTTTACTTATTCACCCCAATTCTGCGTATTGGGGAATTTGTTATTTCCCCATACGCTTATTGTACTCACGGAGGCGAATGCGGGTAAGTACCTGCTTGGTGTTGTTTGTAAAGTCGCTTCCCAAGACCCATGTAAAGTAGCCTGGGTCGCGGGTCAGGATTTCACCAACGTCCCAGCCTTTGTATTTGCCGAAGTTGAAAACTTCGTGTTTCAGAGGTTCGCCTTTCTCATCGGTCATGACATTGCCGTTGGCATCTTTCACTTCCTGCCATACGATGCGGCCGGCAAAGTCTACATTGTCGTTCTGCTTGGAGAAAGCAGCCAGCTCTTCCATGTCGTTGTTGAGCACACGCTCCGGTTCTTCCTGAACGCCTGGAGCATATTTGTCAAGCTCGGCCATCAGCACACGGTAGGTAGCTTCTGTATCCTGGTCAGCTCTGTGAGCCTCGAAGTCATCTTCCATCTTTCTTCCGCAGAAGAATTTGTATGCAGCAGCCAGATTTCTGCGTTCCATCTTCATGAATATGGTCTGTGCATCGATGAGGCGGCATTTGCTGAAATCGAAATCAATGCCGGCACGGAGAAATTCCTCGGCAAGCATAGGAATATCGAAATGGTTGGAATTGTAGCCGGCGAAATCGCAGCCGATGAATTCTTTTTCGAGATTGGCAGCCAGTTGCTTGAAGGTTGGAGCGTCCTTGACATCTTCGTTGCTGATGCCTGTGAGGGCTACAACTTCTGCCGGAATCTCCTTCTCTGGATTGACAAAGAGGTTCTTTCTGCTTTCAGTGCCGTCTGGGCTTACCTTGATGTATGATATCTGAATAATTCTGTCCTTCACCATGTCCAGACCTGTTGTTTCAAGGTCGAACACGATTAAAGGTTTTTTTAAATTGAGTTTCATTGTCCTATTATTTTTGGGGTCTTATATTCAGTAACGTATGTTCCTTAGTCATTCAGGAGCATAGGCATGATGAGCATGAGAATGTCTTCCTCTTTCTGCTGCTCGGCAGGAACGATGATTCCGGCACGGCTAGGGTCAGCGAGCTGGAGGATAATGTTGTCGCCACTGATGTTGCTCAGCACTTCGTTCAGGCTGCTGCCCTTGAAACCGATGTTGATAGGAGAGCCAACATACTCGCAAGCCAACAGTTCGCGGGCAGATGTAGAGAAGTCCATATCTTCAGAAGAAACCTCCAGCTTGCCTGGCTCTATATAGAAGCGAACCAGCTGGCTGCTCTCGCTGGCGAATGGCATTACACGGCGCAGGGCGCTGATGAGAGCCTTGCGGTCTACGGTTACCTCGTTAGGATTGTTTGGAATCACTGAGTTGTAGTTTGGATAACGTCCGTCAATCAGGCGACATTTCATCTCGCCGTCAGTGAAGAGAATTTCAGCACTGCGTTCGTCAAACTTGATTTCTACGTCTTCGCTGTCTCTTGTCAAGATGGCCTTGAGCAGGGAAGCTGGCTTCTTAGGAAGGATGAAAGAAGCAGGAGTTTCGCTCTTGATGGTATAGTTTCTGTTGCGGACCAGCTTGTGACCATCGCTGGCAACAATGGCCAGGGCATCGGCTGTCAAGTCAAAATAAATACCGTTCATTACAGGGCGCAACTCATCGCTTGCAGTAGCGAAGAGAGAACGAGAGATATTATCTATCAACACATTTGTAGGAAGCATGATAGAATTGGATGTGCTGTTCATACTCTGTGTACGAGGATAGTCTTCCGCATTCTGACCTGTAAAATTATAAAGGCCATTCAGGTAAACAATCTTGATGGCAAAGGTATCTGTGTCAACATCAAAGTTGAGAGGTTGCTCTGGCAATTCCTTGAGTGCATCGAGGATAACCTTGTTAGGTACACAGAATTCGCCATTTCCGTCATTGTCTGTCAATTCGATAGTACTCTTGATGATGTTATCGCTGTCGCTGGCAGTGACAGTCATGATACCATTTTCTACCTGAAAAAGAAAACAATCAAGGATAGGCAACGAATTCTTGCTGCTGATAACCTTGGCTAGCATATTGAGCTTGCTGCTCAAAGCTGAACTTGATACTGTAAATCTCATGAGTATTTATTTTAAATTAATTTTTATTTTTCTAATTCACCTATTTTTAATTAGCATTATCGCTTAATTGAGCACAAAAATACAAAAAATATTGTTCATACACAAAAATAATTGGATAAAAGTTCGAGTTTTAGAACTATTTTTAGTAATTTCGCAGTCAGAATCGTTTGAATCTATAAAAACTTTAAAATATTAATATGGAATTACAAGGAAAGGTTATTGCCGTTTTACCAGAAAGAAGCGGCGTTTCAGCAAGAGGCGAGTGGAAGGCTCAGTCTTATGTTATCGAAACTCACGAAGCATATCCTAAGAAGTTGTGCTTTGATGTTTTTGGCGCAGACCGTATTGCTCAGTTCAATATTCAGACAGGTGAAGAGATCATGGTTTCCTTCGATTTGGATGCTCATGAGTATCAGGGTCGTTGGTTCAACAGTGTTCGCGCATGGAACGTGCAGCGCGTAGATCCTAACGCCGTAGCTGGTGCTATGGGTGGTGTGCAGCCTGGTGCTTCTCAATACCCTCCAATGGGTGCTGCTCCTGTTCAGCCTGCTCCAGCTGCTGCTCCAGCAGGTGGTGCTACTGCTCCATTCCCTCCAGCTCAGCCAGCAGCTCCTGCTGCAGATGGCAGCGCTGACGATCTTCCATTCTAAGCTGAACACAGTATTAGAAAATATATAAGGGTGTGTCATCTTCTTACGGATGGCACACCCTCATTTTTTTGTTCTGTTTAACTGTTTTTTCGCCTTCAGGCAGAATACTTTCTAAAATCTATTCTACTCTTCTGCGTTTCTCGAAAAAGCTTTTAGAGGCGGCAAAGAATAAAATCACGGCTGCGGTATTTTCGATGGCTACCATCCAGAAGGTTCCGTTGTAGCCGAAATGTTCTGCCACAACTCCACCGAGCAGACAGCCGATTCCGAATCCTAAATCCCAACCCGTAAGAATACTGCTGTTGGCTGTGCCTCGCTGGTCGTGGCGAGCTACATTGATAAACATATTCAGGAAGGCTGGATAGAGATGCCCGTTGCCTAAACCGATGAGTGCTGCGGAGAGGTAATAGGCGACCGGATGCTTGATGGCAACAAAGATGGTGAAGCCCACCAATGATATCAGCATTCCTTCGGCGGCGTTCTGGGTTAACTTGCCTTTGCTCAGAGCCTTACGACCCTGTAGACGGGAGAGGAACAAACCCATCGAGAGGATGGCAAAATAGGTTCCGGTTCCGCCCGTAATGCCGAGCTCTTCCTTGCTGTAGATGGCTAGATAGTTGCTCAGAACGCCCCAGCAGAAGCCAAACATGCAGATGTTGATGGCGAGCAGCCAGGCGCGGGTCAGGAAGAAGCGGTCTAGGGACAGTTTCTCCTTGTTCTTGACGATTTCCTTCTCCGGCAGATGAACCGTTCCGGCAATCACTACCGAAGCGATGGCTACGATGAATGAAATCCAGAACAGTACCATGTAACTGCCCACCATGTTGTGCAGATAAATGCCGATAGACGGTGCGATTGCCATGGCGAAATTGTTGCTAAGTCCGTAGAGACCAATACCTTCGTTGCGACGGCTGGCTGGCAGAACATCGATAGCGCACGTACTGTTTGCCACGGTTACGGCACCAAAGGGTCCGCCATGCAGGGTTCGGCAGATGGCAAACATCAGGATGGTGCCGGCTGCAATGTAGCCTGCAAAGAAGATGGCGAAGGCTGCCAGGCAGATCATCAGTACTTTCTTTCTGGAGAACCCGTCTACCACATAGCCACTGAAGGGGCGGATGATGAGGGCTGCCACAGTATATCCGCTCAGTACAATGCCGATTACATCCTTCGTTGTCCCGAAGGTCTCACTCAGATAGAGTGGGAGGAGTGGGGTTAGAAGATAGAAGGCAAAGTAGAGCAGAAAATTGGTTGACATCACCTTCATGTAGTCAGCATTCCAAAGTTTCTCTTTCATCTCTTGTACGTTCTTTGTTTTCTTGTTCTAAATAGAAAGTTTCTTGACCTGAACAAAAAAATCTTGTTCCGTTCAACTACTAAATCTTGCCTTCCAGCCAGGCATCAATCAGGCGGCGGGCTATTGATAATTTTTCGGGAAGGATAGGGAGGTTGTCCTTGCTAAACCACTTGCCACGAGAGAGTTCCTCTTTCTGCAGATGAATTTCTCCATCCACGTATTCTGCCGTATAACCTACCATCAGTCCACTTGGATAAGGCCATGGCTGGGAACTGAAATACTTTACGTTCTTGATGGTTAGTCCCGTCTCTTCCATCACCTCGCGATGGACGGCTTCTTCCAGGCTTTCACCCGTTTCAACAAAACCTGCTACGAGAGAATCGAAGTTGCCCTTGAAGTTGCGAGCATGAACGAGAAGAACCTGATTGTCCTTCTTGATGAGCACTATGATGGCTGTGGCGAGGGAAGGCCATACCTGCTTGCCGCACTGGGTGCATTTCTTGCTGATGTCGGTTGCCATCTGCATCGGTGCACCACATACGCCGCAGAAATGGGTGTTCATGTCCCAATAGTTCAGTTCCTGGCATTTGCCTGCTTTCTGATAAAGCTCCGGCGTGAGCTTGTAGAAACTGGGACGCAGACCGCACATCTCGAACTTCGAATGGTCCGTGACGGGTTCCGGAATGGTGAAGGTTTTCACCTCCGTTCCGTCCTCCATCGGTGTGATGTTGAGGATATGGGTCCAGGGCTTTGTCTCTATCGGACATTCTTCACTGCATGGAATCGTATAGGTTCCGTCTTCTCTCTTCTCCAGCAAGATGTCACTCTTGCAAAATATAAACCAATACTTCATTACTTCTTTATTTTGAACTTTGAGCTTTATGATATGCTTTTCTGGGAACGTTTCAGGTGGGAGCTTGCTATTGCTTCTTGCCGAACAGCAATTCATAGTCGCGCTGGGCAGCAGGCTTGGTCCATGCTTCCGGTACGAACTTCCAGTTGTTGTTGGCTTTAGCCTCGATAGTGCCCATCTTTTCGATAGCTTCCATCAGGTAATAGCGCTGGTCGCGCTTGCTGCGGTAGATGATTCGGCTGTCCAGACTGTCCTTTGGAATGCCGGCACCGCGAGTGAGAAGCTCACCGCCACCGTTGCCACGATAGCTGTTGACGGCTACATTATACCATTTCTTCTCGTCGAAAGGCTGGCCGTTGCTCATGCGCAGAATCTTTACCTTCTCTCCGTCTGGCTTGGTTACATCCACCTCATAGTCGATTCCGGCAGCACTGTCAAAGTTGAAGGAGAGATTCTTGAAGCCCAGGCGCTGCTGGTCGCCCTTGGTTTGGGTGTCGAGCAGAAGCAGATGGTCGTCAGGACTCTTCATGGTGTTCACCCAAAGGTCATAACTCATCTCTAGATGCTTGCGAATCTCTTCACCGGTAAGACGCATCACGTAGAGCTGATTCTCATATTTATAGAGGTTGAACATATCGCTCACGTAGACAGAACCAGCGTTGATGGTGGAATTGAATTGGAGCGGAGCGTTGAAGGCAATGTCAGCCTTGGTGATTTCGAGCTGCAGGTTGAGGATGAAATCATTGAAGGCGCAGCTGCCGAAGAACGATTCGCGGCTGTGGATAGTGTTCTTGAAAGTACCAATCTGCTTGCCTACATACTGGTTGATTTCTGCAATCTGAGGCTCGAAAGCCTTCATGAAATCCTCATCGATAGGACATTTTGTCACATCGGCAAGGGTTCCTTCTACTTTCTTGTCAGTCACCACGTACTGTTTCTTGCCGTTCACCTTCTTCTTCTTGAGGGTCAGGGTAATTTCTGCATCTGCTACGGAGAGGGCGTTGTTGGCAGGATCGAGACAAACCACTGGTTTGCCTTCCACATTGGTAACAGTCTCGTTGCATCGGGTGTGGTCGTGGCCAAAGAGTACCATGTCGAAACCAGGCACTTCCCTTGCCACTCTGAGCGAAGCATCCTCTTCATATTCTGGGGTGACGATACCTCCATCTTTACCACTATGGAAGACGCCAATCACCACGTCTGGCTTCTCGTTCTCCCGGATATGCTTCATCCATTTGCGGGCGCTGGTCACCATGTTCTCGAAATGGAGACCGCTCCAAAGATTCTTTGTCAGCCAGTTAGGAATAGCTGGAGTCAGCATGCCGAGCACGGCAACCTTCACGCCGTCGCGGTTCAGGATAATGTATGGCTTGACATAAGGTTCCCCCGTCTTAGTATCAATGATGTTGGCGCCCAGAACTGGGCAGTTCAACTCCTTGATCCACTTGTCGTAGACTGCATGGCCGGTCTCTACATCGTGATTACCGAACGCCTGTGCATCATATTTCATGTAGTTGACTACATCCGAAGCCACGTTGCGTGCCTGGGTGTTCACATAATTATAATAATAGCAGGTAGGCTGTCCCTGCAGAATGTCTCCATTTTCCAGGAGAATTACATTGTTCTTATACGTCTTACGGAGGTCGTTTACGTATGACGAAACTCTAGCCAAGGTTCCAGCCTTTGGCTTCCGGTTGATGAAATCGTATGGGAAGAAGGAACCGTGGACGTCACTTGTCTCGATTACTCTCAGTTTCACGGTACGTTGCTGTGCCATAGCGGATGAATTGATGGTGAGCGCCAGCAAGAGCGCTGCAAATACTTGTTTCATATTACTAAATTGTTATTATTATTTTGCAAAAGTACAAAAAAGTTGGCAATTACGGCATACTTTTTGTTGGATAATTCAAAAAATAATTTAAAATAGGAGGTATAAGAATATGGCATTCGTAGATTATTACAAAATTCTTGGTGTAGACAAGAACATCCCTCAGAAGGATGTTCGAGCAGCCTATCGTAAGAGAGCTAAGCAGTTTCATCCTGACTTGCACCCTAACGACCCGAAGGCTAAGGCTAAATTCCAGGCTTTGAACGAGGCGTATGAGGTGTTGTCTGATCCTGATAAACGTGCCAAGTACGATCAGTTTGGCGAGAATTGGAAGAACGCCGGTGGCTTCGGCGGTGGTGGATTTGGTGGCGGCAGTGCTGGTGGTGCTGGCGGCAATCCTTTCGAAGGCTTTGACTTCAGTAGTTTCGGAAGTGGTGGAGGTGGATTCTCCAGCTTCTTCGAAAATCTCTTTGGCGGTGGCCGTTCCCGCAGCAGCCAGGGCGGAGCTGGTTTCGGCGGCTTTGGTGGCTTTGGCGGTTTCGGTGGAGCTGGTGGAGCCAATGCCGGTTATGGCGCAGGAGCTGACTTCGGTACTGGCGGTTGCAACGGCGGCTGCGGCAGTCAGCAAGGTACTCGAACCAATAATGGCGAGATGAACATGAACGTGAACATCGACATGTATACTGCCTTGTTGGGTGGCGAAGGAATCATCACCTTGAGCAATGGTTCGAAGATTAAGTTGAAGATTAAGCCTGAGACCCAGAATGGCACAAAGGTTCGTGTTCGTGGCAAGGGTTTCGACCGTGGCGATGGAACTTTCGGTGATTTGATGATTACCTATAACGTGAAGTTGCCAACTGCCTTGAATGAAAAACAGAAAGAGTTGCTTCGCCAGATGAAGGACGCAAAGTAAAGGGCTTTCCCACGTTAGCTCCATGCGCCCTAAGCCAATGGGCAACGGTCGAATGGAAAGGTAAAGGAAGAAGCTCTTATCTCATGGCTACGTTTTGGTTATTAGAGGGTATATTCTCAAATCGCCCTGTAAGAGCAAAAGCTTTCAAGTTTAAATAACTTATTTAAAGCTTTTGTCCTTACAGGGCGATTTTTTTATTCTCCTGTATTTACTTTTGACATGTTGAATGATGAAATCTTTAAGTCAGGAGAAACGGTGCTCGAAATCTTGAACAGCTGTTCATGCTTGGAACCGTCTGTCTTGTCAACTGCCTGCTTGGCTGTGAAGACTACCTGATATTCATATTCGCTGTCACCAATCTCACGCTTCTTGATCTGATAATCGTTGTTGATGTGCCAGTTCATGTTGGCAACATCTTCCTTGTAGAGTTTATTCATGAAGGTAACGATATCCGACTTTGGTGCAGAGTTCTTACCTAGGAGCGAAGAGAGAATATCTTCGCAGTTCGCCAGCAAGCCATCTCCGTCACGGGAGTTGATGCTCTGGAAGAACTGGCGATACAAACCAGTAATATATTCTTTTTCTTCCGGTTGTAGGTCACGTCCCTTCACCTTTTTCAAGGCATTCTCAGCCTCTTCGATGTGTGAACCGTCTCTATGAGCAGCTAGATAGGTCTGGTAAGCATCTGCTGTGTCTGCATTCTTTGCCACATTCCAGTCGATGGAATCTATCTTGTTGATGGCTTCCTGCTTGTGTATGCTGTTTGGATATTTCTGAAGGTAAGCCTGCAGAGCATCTTTCGAACCGCTTACCACAGCATTGGTCCAGTCCTGATCGTTCTGCTTCAGCTGCTCGAGATGAGCCGTGATGGAATCGCGATGTGCTTCGTCTGCATCTTTGTAGGTGTCCAGATAACTCTGAAGAACCATCGGGTCTGAGCTTTGCATCGCATATTCGTAAGCTTCCATCTCTTTGTTCTTGTTGGCATTGTCATAGAAGTAATATAGGATGCCGCAGACGAGGACTGAGAAGATGAGCGATATGATCAAGATACTTCGCACGCTCATTTTCTTCTCCGGTTCTTTCTTTTCCGGATTCTGCTCGCCTCCGTTTCCTTTGTTTGTCGTTGGGCGTACGGGTGGAGGTGGAGGAGTAGCAGGCATTCCCGGTCTTTCTGTCTGCTGCATGGTTCGTCTTGCAGACTGCTGTACTGGAGCTACCTGGCCTATTGACTGTTCCGGTGCAGAAGGAGTAGGAGTGATTCCGCCCCTGCCACCTACCAATGTCGGATTAGGAGTCTGGCAGTTTGGGCACATTTCAAGATAGTTGAAATAAACCTCTCCACAGTTAGGGCATTTTGTAGTTTTACCCGCTATTTCAACACCACAGCTTGGACATGTTGGTGCTTTATCGCTAATTTGGCGTCCACATTCTGGACATTTTATAATTGCCATAATTTTATTTAAAGTTTATATTGAGTATAATGTTTTTATCGATGTCTGAACCTGATTTCTCTCAGTCTATGCCTTCCCATGAACCGGCTTTTGTCAACATAGCCATTGATGCCGTTCAGTCTTCCCTTACCGGTATACTGCCACATTTCGAAGTCTCTGCCGTCTGCCAGCACTGGTTCGCGCTTGGTATATTGAGCTATCATGAGCTTATAGCTGTCCAGCTTGCCAAGCAGGTAATGGTCGTAAAAGTTGGCTCCAGTATAGATGAGTGGCTTCTGCTTATATACTTTCTCTACCAGATACAGAAATTTGAACAGCGAATCGCAGAACTCTTTGGTATTGAGTCCGCTCTTGGTTTCTACGTCTATCATCGGCAACAGGTCCTGATCTCCAGGACGGCATTGAGCCTTGAAATTCTCCAGCTGTGTCTGCTGTGGAATCTTGGCACGGTAGAAGTGATAGGACCCAACCTTGAGTCCGTATCTGTGAGCCAGGTCGATGTTTTTCTTATACTTGGCATCTACGTTGGTTCCGCCTTCTGTAGCTTTCAGATAGACATAAGCCATCTTAGAGTTATCACCTACAGTTTCCCAAAAGACGTTTCCTTGATAATGGCTGAGGTCAATACCATGAACATGACTGCAGGTATCTTCACATTGCACTTGAGCGTGAAGCCCAAGGGTAAATATTATGGTAATAATTGTTATGATACTTCTTTTCATAACTGCAAAGATACGAAAAACGTCTGATATATGCATCAGACGTGTTCGTTTTTTATATAAATTTTATATTTCGTTATTCTTCGATTTCTGAAAGTGAACGGAAGAAGTTGTTAATGAAATTGCTCATGGTCTCTATCGGGGCATACTGCAGAAAGCGCATGCTTCGGCGCAGATTTTGGCGCATGGTGCCTCCGGTGGTATGAACGAAGCCGGCATTGTTCTGTTCAAACTGAATGTCCTGATGCTCCGTAATGTTGTAATAGAGCGAGCGCAGCGTATGTTTGTAGGCACCTGGCTCTATGTGGCGCACGAATGGGATTTCGTCCTGTTCGAAGTCGAAGAAGGTGATGAGTACACTGCCTTCCAGTTGTGCGATGCGCTGGATGCGAAGTTTGGCAAGCCATTTTTCCAGCTTCACAAAGTCTACCTTGTCGCCTTTCGTGCGCAGGTAGTTGCCCAGCTGGATGATTCCCTTCAGATTGATTCCGTTTTTCAGGATGCTGTTCACATTGCCCACGATGATGCGCAGCAGGTAGACGGTTTCTATCGAAGTATCAATAGCATGGCGTTCGTCATCTTGTATCTTAGTAAGACGGCGATTCAGAAAACTGTTGTTCATGCGAACTTCTCCCTCAGGAATGTCGCTGAGGTTCTTCATCATCTTGGCAATCTTCTGCATTTTGAAGGTTGTCATTGGTTCCAGTTCTTCATCGGTTCCGAAATTCTCGGAACGCAGTTTGATGAAAAGATTACGCTGTAAAAAGTTCATATCGCCTGATTTTTAAATGATATTTTTCTTTTATATCTCTTCTTTTTAATTATATCGCTTCGGATAGCGGAAGATGATTGCGAGGAAGGCGGCAATACCGATGGCTACCGGATAGTAGAGATAGGGCAGAATGTCCATCGGACTGATTCCTGCAAGACCGGCTGCCAGAAGCATCTGAACTCCGTAAGGAATCATTCCCTGCACCATACACGAGAAGGTGTCGAGGATGCTGGCTGCCTTACGGTTGTCTACGCCAAACTTATCACCTATCTTCTTTGCGATATTTCCCACAGTCAGGATTGCCACCGTGTTGTTGGCTGTACAGATATTCACCAGCGATACGAGCGCAGCAATGGAGAGTTCGGCTCCACGCTTGCCGTGAACACGGGCGGTAATCTTGTCGATGATATAGTTGATTCCTCCGTTTTCCCGGATGATTTCCAGCATTCCGCCTGCCATCATGGCGATAATCACCAGCTCGCCCATGCCCGTGATTCCATTGCCCATTGCCGAGAACCAGCCAAAGAGGTCGTAGGAGAGGGGAGAACCGAGATAGTAGCTTGCCACGCCGATGACTCCACAGAGTATCGTGCCCATTGCCAGAACAGCCATCACATTCATGCCGGCTATGGCGCAGACGAGTACTAATATATAAGGTAATACCTTGAAGTATTCCACGTCTGCAATGTCGGTTGGAGCTTGAAGACCGATTCCCATCACGGCATAGACGCCGAGGATGATGAGGGCTGCAGGACCCACGATGAGCGAATTCACCCTGAACTTATCGCTCATCCGGCAACCTTGCGTCTGGGTTGCCACCACCGTCGTATCAGAGATGAACGAAAGGTTGTCGCCAAAATAGGCGCCACCCACAATGATGGCGGTCATCATGCCCACATTGCCGTGCATGGAATTAGCCAGTCCGGCTGCTATAGGAACCAGCGCCACCACCGTTCCTACACTGGTACCGATGGAGATGGAGATGAAGCAAGCCGCCAGGAAGAGTCCTGGAAGAATCATGCTGGCAGGCAGAACGCTCAGCGCCAGGTTCACAGTGGCGTCTACAGCCCCCATAGCCTTTGCCGATGCTGCGAACGCACCTGCCAGTACGTATATCCACAACATGAGCATCAGGTTGTTGGCGCCAGCTCCCTTACTGTAGGTGTCCACTCGCTTCTTGATGGGCATTCCGCCCGAAATCGCCACGGCATAGATACTGGATATCATGAATGCCACGGTGAGCGACAAGTTAGTGTCCTTGTGAGTCACATCCGTAGAATAGATGGTGAACGCTGCGATGAGGACAATCAGCAGAAATAACGGCGATAGCGCCAGCAAACCTTTTTTATTACTCATGTCTTAAAATTAATGTTATAATGTTACTCCATTCTTGAAAATGGAGATCTCGCTGTAGCCGTTCTTCTCATTGCGGGCTTCCTCGCCACTGGCTACGGCGATAATCTTATCGATAAACTTGCGTACAAGATCCTTCATCTCAGTACCCTCTACCAGTTCACCGGCATTGAAGTCAATCCAGTTTGGCTTGTTCTTTGCCAGATTGCTGTTGGTAGAAATCTTCATGGTTGGTACGAAGGTGCCGAATGGCGTTCCACGACCGGTGGTGAAGAGTACGAGCTGGCAACCTGCAGAAGCCAGTGCTGTGGCTGCTACGAGGTCATTGCCTGGAGCTGAAAGGAGGTTGAGACCGGTAGTCTCCAGACGATCACCATACTGCAATACGCCGCTAACCGGAGCACGGCCGCACTTCTGTGTACAGCCCAGCGCCTTGTCTTCGAGGGTAGAGATTCCACCAGCCTTGTTGCCTGGAGAAGGATTCTCGCCAACTGGCTCACCGTGGCTGAGGAAGTACTCCTTGAAGTCGTTGATGAGGTGAACAGTCTTGTCGAAGAGTTCCTTGTTTTCACAACGGTTCATCAGGATGGTCTCTGCACCAAACATCTCAGGCACCTCGGTGAGGATAGATGTTCCGCCCTGAGCAACCAGCCAGTCAGAGAATTCACCTACCAATGGATTGGCTGTGATTCCGCTGAAGCCGTCAGAACCGCCACACTTCAAACCTACGCGGAGCTTGCTTACCGGCACGTCCTTGCGCTTGTCTTCCTTAGCCTTCTGATAGAGGTCACGGAGCAGCTTCATGCCTTCCTCCAGCTCATCGCCTTCAACCTTCTGTGTTACAAGAAGTTTGATGCGGTCCTTGTCGTAGTCGCCAAGCATCTCCATGAAAGCGTCAGCCTGATTGTTCTCACAGCCGAGAGAGAGTACGAGCACAGCGCCAGCATTTGGATGAAGGCAGATGTCTCGCAACACCTTACGGGTGTTCTCATGGTCGCCTGAAAGCTGAGAGCAGCCATAGTTATGGTGCCATGCGTGGATGGCGTCGATTCCCTCGCAGTTGGTCTCCTTCTTCAGGAGTTCAACAAGCTTCTCTGCGATTCCGTTCACGCAGCCCACAGTAGGGACCACCCAGATTTCGTTTCTTACACCTACTTCGCCGTTCTTGCGAACGAATCCCTTGAAGGTGCGGTTCTCCTGTGCGATGCTCAACTGCTCGTCTACAGGGTTGTAGGTGTACTCCAGAGTTCCTGCAAGATTGGTCTTGAGATTATTCTCGTTCACCCATTCGCCCTGCTTCAGGTCCTTCTTGGCGTGGCCGATTGGATAACCGTACTTGATGATGTCCTTTCCTTCGGCAGCATCGTCGATGAGCACCTTATGTCCAGCAGGAGTATCCTGCAACAGGGTGATGGTCTTACCATCTACCTCAATCACTTCGCCCTTCTTCATTGGGCGCAAGCAAACCACTACCGAGTCGGCAGGGTTAATCTTGATAAAGCTTGATAGTTTCATTCTGTAGTTGTTTTTATATATTTATAATTATGTATATATTCAAATACTTATTTCCTTCAATCAGAATCATTTTAGATTTGCGTTCTGCGATAGAAGTCTACGTTCTCCTTCATCAGCAGCTCGATAGGCATGTAGTTCACGGTGGTCACCTTCTTCTTCAGCACGATTGCCTGGAAGAGGGTGTCTACACAGTAGTAACCCTGCATGTAGGCATGCTGTGCGATGAGGAACGAGATGCTTCCCTCGCGCAGACAGTGGGCATTCTTCTCCACCATGTCATAGCCCATGATCTGAACATCACGGCGGTTGGTTTTCAGGAGGAAGTCGCCCACGATATGTGCCTTCGACGTCATGGTGATGCAGTGATGCGTATCCGGATGCTCGGCAAAATATCTCTCCAGCATCTTCACGTATTCGTTTCGGGTTCCGTTGAGCGGCAGGTCGAGTACCTTGATTTCCACCTGTGGGAAGTGGTCGTGCATGTAGTGGCGGAAACCTACCTCTCGGTTGTCCTGCTGCTTGCTGACCACCTTTCCATCCTTGGTCTGTCTCATCAGCATGATTTCCTTTTCGCCACAGGCAATCATCATCAGCATCTTGGCTGAGAAGAAGCCAGAGCAGAACGAATCCTGACCGAAGAATGAGAGCGGACGCAGGTCGGGCATGTATGAGTCGAGGAGGATGAAGGGGATGCTTTTATGATGCAGCTGTTCGGTCAACTCCCGTGTTACGGCGAGCGAAGACGGAACCACGATGACGCCCTCAGGCTGTGCTTCCAGAATCTCTTTCGACATCTCACGGAACGAATCCTCATTGGAGCGCTCGTAAAATCTGATTTCTACGTCGATATGGAAATCGCGGCGCACCTCTTCACACTTCTTTGCACCTTCCTCAATCTCTTCCCAGTAAGCTTCCGATTCGTGCTTAGGGATGAGCAGATAGAAGGTGTACGATTTGTTGTACGCCAATGCACTGGCGTACATGTTGGGTTGGTAATTCATCTCCTTCAGCGCCTTCTCCACCTTTTCACGGGCAGTCTTGGATACGTTGGGGCGCTCATGGAGAACTCGGTCAACCGTTCCGACGGATACGCCAGCTCTTTCAGCAATATCCTTGATTCTGATTTTTTCGGCCATTGTTTTAAGTATTATATTTTTGAGGAAAGCTTCGCGCGAACATTATTATATAGTAATATGTGCCGGCTGTGCATTTCCATCAATTGATTATTGAACAAAAGCATGTGTGTGCGACCACAGTTCATACTTTCGGGCACAAATATACAATAAAAAAATGAATTGTGCGAATACACAGCTGTTTTTTTGCACAAAAACCAAAAAAAAGTATTGAAAAAAGGAAAAATACGGGTAAAAACGAAAAAAAATCCCTTTTTATTTCGTTATTTGGGAAATTATGGTTATTTTTGCCAACGATATGAGACGGTGACTTAAAACATTGTCAAGATCATGTAATGATGAGTTCCTAGAATTGTCAATTACAAACAAACATAAAAACAATAAATTAAAACTATCAACAATGGCAAAAATTGTAACATTAGGTGAAATTATGCTTCGTTTGTCACCAGAAGGCAACGAGCGCTTCATTCAGAGTGATTCATTCCGCATCATCCCTGGCGGTGGTGAGGCTAACGTAGCTGTCAGCTTGGCTAACTATGGTCACGAGGCTTACTTCGTATCTAAGCTGCCAAAGCACGAGATTGGTCAGATTGCCCTGAATGCTCTCCGTCGCTATGGTGTGAACACAGATTTCATTGCTCGTGGTGGCGACCGTGTTGGTCTTTACTATGCTGAGACTGGTGCTTCTATGCGCCCATCAAAGGTTATCTACGACCGTGCTCACAGCGCTATCGCAGAGGCTGATGCTGCAGATTTCGATTTCGATAAGATTATGGAGGGTGCCCAGTGGTTCCACTGGAGCGGTATTACTCCTGCTATCAGCGACAAGGCTGCTGAGTTGACCAAGTTGGCTTGTGAGGCTGCTAAGCGTCACGGTGTAACAGTTTCTGTTGACCTCAATTTCCGCAAGAAGCTCTGGACTTCAGAGAAGGCTATCTCTGTTATGCGTCCATTGATGCAGTACGTAGATGTATGCATTGGTAATGAGGAAGATGCTCAGCTCTGCTTGGGCTTCAAGCCAGATGCCGATGTAGAGGGTGGTAAGACTGACGCTGAGGGATACTATGGTATCTTCCAGGGTATGATGAAGGAGTTTGGCTTCAAGTATGTAGTTTCTACACTTCGTGAGTCTCTCTCTGCTACACACAATGGTTGGAAGGCTCTTATCTACAATGGTGAGGAGTTCTACCAGAGCAAGCATTATGATATCAACCCAATCATCGACCGCGTAGGTGGTGGTGACTCTTTCTCTGGCGGTTTGATCCACGGTCTCTTGACTAAGAATACTCAGGCTGAGGCTTTGGAGTTTGCAGTAGCTGCTTCTGCTTTGAAGCACACTATCCCTGGCGACTTCAACCAGGTTTCTGTTGACGAGGTAGAGAGCCTTGCTGGTGGTAACGCTAATGGTCGCGTTCAGCGATAATTTAACATTTAACACTTAACATTTAATATTTAAATAAAAAATGGCAAAGTTTAGCAAAATGCAGGTCATGGCAGCCATGAAAGAGACTGGTATGGTTCCTGTATTCTTCAATAAGGACGTTGAAATCTGCAAGAACGTAATCAAGGCTTGCTATGAGGGTGGCGTTCGCGTTTTCGAGTTTACTAACCGAGGTGACTTCGCTCACGAGATTTTCGGTGAGTTGGTAAAGTGGGCTGACAAGGCTTGCCCTGAAATGATCTTGGGTGCTGGTACAGTTGTTGATGCTGGTACAGCTTCTCTCTATCTCCAGTTGGGTGCCAACTTCATCGTAGGTCCTAACTTCAACCCTGACATTGCACCAGTCTGCAACCGTCGCCTGGTTCCATATTCACCAGGTTGTGGTTCTGTTACAGAAATCAACAATGCTCAGGCAGCAGGTTGCGATGTAACCAAGGTATTCCCTGCTGGTAACGTAGGTGGTCCTTCATTCGTCAAGAATGTGATGGCACCATTGCGTTGGAGCAATATCATGGTAACAGGTGCCGTAGAGCCAACAGAGGAGAATCTTACTCCTTGGATCAAGGCTGGCGTACTCTGCGTAGGTATGGGCTCTAAGCTCTTCCCTAAGGAGACTGTTGCTGCTGGCGACTGGGCTGCTATCACGGCTAAGTGTCAGGAAGCTCTTGGCTATATTGCCAAGGCTCGCGCTTAATTTTTTTGAACTTCGTTTTTAAAAGTTATTAGTTTTTATGCTCATGCATAAAAAATCATGTCATCTTTACTGCGTCGTCATCAACCTTCTGGTGGTGACGGCGTTTGTTTTTTCAGCTTGTTCGCCTGCCCATCAGTATGAGGTGGATAAGTTGAATAGCCAATCCTATGCTTTTCACTATCGCAATCTTGATTCTACCAAAGTCTTGGCTAAGAGAGCTTTAGCTCTTTCTGATGATTATTCTACCGGTTATGCTGAGGCTTGCAATAACCTTGCTTTCGTGGCAATTGCCAAGATGGATTACAAGCTTGCCAAACAGTGGCTCAACCTGGTGGAAGAACGCAGCGACAACCAGATAGAACTCCTTATTGCCGACGTCCAGAATATGCGACTCTGTCAGCGGGAAGCCCGCAACAAGGATTTCTACGCCTATCGTGAGAAAGCGATGCGCCGACTGCGCCGAATAGGCGAGGAGACTGATAACCTTCCTCCTCGTGAATATCAGCGTGCGGTCTATGCCCAGTCAGAGTTCGCGGTTGTGGCTTCCACCTATTTCTATTATGTGCAGTTGGAGAAGCCGATGATGCAAGCCCTGAACCAGATAGACCCTGACGCCTTGGAGCAGGATACAGCCCAGTATCTGAACTATCTTTACGATTACGGTTCGGGTGGAGCGATTACCCACGGTACTCAGAACGAGATTCTGCAGGCAGAATTCGATATGCTCATCAGATGCTACATGCTGGCGAGCGGTCCTAATCCTTATCCTTACTGGCAGGCGAATGCCCTTCAAGCTATCAGCGAACATATCCAGGATGAAGACAACCGGGAGTTCCTTATCAGGAACAATCTGCCTGCCTTCCAGTATCTCAACATCGAGCAGATGCCAGCCAACCTGCTTGCCGGCAACTTTGCCCAGCGAGCGCTCAATCTCTTCAGCAGCTATGGCGATGTTTATCAGACGGCAGGAGCCCATCGTACCCTTGCCGAGTGCTATTGGCAAATCAGGGATTACCAGTCGTCGCTCGACTGTCTGAACCATGCGCTCTATGACAACAAGGCTATCTTCCAGGCGCCCGACCTCGTGGCTTCCATCCGCGAGCAGATGAGTCTGGCTTATTCCGCACTCGACGACAAGGTGAAGAGCGACTACAACCGCAACGCCTATCTCGACCTGCAGGAGTCTTCCCGACAGGACCGCCAGCTCGAAGCCCGTGCAGCCCAGCTCGACGATATCGCCACGATTCTCAATGTCATGATCATCGCCGTGATAGCCATGATTGTCATTGCCGTCATCCTGCTCTATGTCTTCGACTATATGAAGCGCAAGAAAGCCAAGGAGGAATCCACGGAAGAACTGCTTAAACCTCTGCATGAACGAATGGAGCTTAATGCTCAGAAACATAAAGAATTCCTTGAGAAGCTTGAAGAGGAAACAGAACGCCGTATGGAATTGATGATGAGAGTATCTGCCAACAAGGAACGCAACGTGGAGCAGCGCACCAAAGTGGAGTTTGCCAACTCAAATCTTTCGTATATAAACCGTATGCTGAACGAGGTGACCCGACTCTGCAAGGGGGGTGAAACTGAGGAGGTAAGAAAGCAGCGCTACCAGTATATATTGGAATTGGTAGATGTCATTGAAGACTATAACAGTACCCTGACACGCTGGATTCAGATGAAGCAGGGAATGCTGAACCTCCGCATCGAGAGTTTCTCCCTGCAGCAGCTCTTCGACATTGTGGAGAAGGGAAAGACGAGCTTCCAGATGAAGGGCATCAGGCTCGTGGTGAAGCCGACCGATGCTGTTTTGAAAGCCGACCGTGCCCTGACGCTCTTCATGATCAATACAATAGCCGACAACGCCAGGAAGTTTACTCCTGCCGGTGGCGAGGTGGTCGTCGAGGCTCAGGTCAAGGCAGAGGATAAGTATGTGGAGATTTCCATCACGGACAACGGAAAGGGTATGGACGAGGAACAGCTGGCTCATGTCTTCGACCGCGCCTATACCGGCGGACATGGTTTCGGACTGATCAACTGCAAGGGAATCATCGAGAAATACAAGAAGACGAGCCGCATGTTTGACAAGTGCGATATTTCTGTACAAAGCGAGGTGGGCAAGGGGAGCCGTTTTGCCTTCCGCCTTCCTGTGGGGCGTATGCTCCTGCTGTCGTTGCTGATAGCCCTGTTCTCATGTCTTCCTTCAGGCAGCGCTTGGGCGAAGATGCAGAAATCTCATGGCTCTCATCATCTGCACATGCGTACAGCCGTTCAGAAGCCGCTCAATCTGCAGCGAGCAGACCAGTATGCCGACAGCGCCTATTTCAGCAATGTCAACGGTCATTACGAGCGCACGCTTGCCTTCGCCGATTCCGCAAGAGAGTATCTCAACCGCCATTATCTCTCGCTCCGACCTAAGGGAACCTTCCTGATGGTGAAGTATCCCAAGTCGGGAGCCATAGCCGAACTGCAGTGGCTCAGAGACAGTCTGCCAACCGACTACAACGTGATTCTCGATATCCGCAACGAGAGTGCTGTGGCAGCCCTGGCGCTCCACCAGTGGGACCTGTATGCCAGCAACAACAAGGTCTACACCCAGCTCTTCAGGGAGATGAGCGCCGACAATACGCTCGATGAATACGTGCGCACGATGGAGGTTTCCAAGAACTCCAAGAATGTGGCGGTGGTTCTCCTGGTACTCCTCCTGCTGCAGTTGCCGCTGGCTTACTATCTGCTGTATTATCGCCACATCCTGCGCTATCGCTTCGCCGTAGACAAGGTGAATACCATCAACCAGATTCTGCTCAGCAGCAGCTCTGACAAGGAAAAGCTGCAGCGAATCAGCGAGATATGGGATGAGAAAACCAGCCGTAGAGCCAACAGCGAACAGCTCAACGAGGTGGTGGTGCGCATCGAGAAAGCGCTGAACGACGGCATTGCAGATGTCAGGAAGGACTACAGCAGACTGGAACTGCTGGAAGATGAAATCCATCGAACGGAATACGAGGGCGACAAGCTGTATGTTGCCAATCAGGTGCTCGACAACTGTCTCTCTGCCCTGAAACACGAAACGATGTATTATCCTTCGCGCATCCGACAGCTCATCGAAACCAATCCCGATGATGTGGAATCGCTGCGCGAGCTGATAGAGTATTACAAATCGGTATATACCATGCTGAGTACGCAGGCGATGGAGCAGGCGAAGGGTATGGTAAGGCTGGATTACCACCTGCTGGAGCTTCTTTTCGAAATCCTGATAGCCAATACGAAGAAGTGCGACATCAGAATCGAGACTACGGACGGAAATCCTTATGCCGAGGTGTATGTGAAGCAGCATGAGTCGGCTTACGTTTCCCGGCAGATTACCGATTTCTTTTCTTCAACTACCGTGGATGTCAATTATCTCGTGGCGAGACAGATAGCCAGAGAGGTAGGTGATATTACCAACTTGCGCGGCTGCGGTCTCAGTTCCACTGCCGGATCTGACGGCAGTGCAATCATCACGGCTGTCCTGCCTGTAGCGGTCGTTAAGAGAATCGACTTCGAGGGCTTGAAGGAAAGATGTAAACATAAGGTTGAATTAGAAATAACAGAAGTTCAGCATGAGAAACCTCAAGCTGGAGTTGAATAGAAATACTAAAAATAGAATTGAGATATGGAGAATTTTAAAGTGATTATAGTAGAAGATGTGCCACTGGAGTTGAAAGGTACCGAGGGCATCTTCAAGACCGACATTCCTGAGGCAGAAATCATTGGAACTGCCGAAAACGAACCGGCTTACTGGCGACTTATCAAGGCGCAGAAGCCCGACCTCGTGCTGCTCGATCTGGGATTGGGCGGTTCTACCACCATTGGCGTGGAAATCTGCCGCAGCACCAAGCAGCAGTATCCCGACGTGAAGGTGCTCATCTTTACGGGCGAGATTCTCAACGAGAAGCTTTGGGTGGATGCGCTGGATGCCGGATGCGACGGAATCATCCTGAAGAGCGGCGAACTGCTCACCCGTGGTGATGTGGCGAGCTGCATGGGCGGTAAGAAGATGGTCTTCAACCAGCCTATCCTGAAGAAGATTATCGAGCGATTCAAGAAGAGCGTAAACAGCGAGCTGATGCGCCAGGAGGCTCTCATCAATTACGAGATTGATGAATATGACGAGCGTTTCCTGCGCCATCTTGCCCTGGGCTACACCAAGGAGCAGATTACTGGCCTGCGAGGAATGCCTTTCGGTGTGAAGAGTCTGGAGAAGCGCCAGAACGAGCTGGTGCAGAAGCTGTTTTCTGACGGCAACAACGGCAATAGCGTGAATGCCACCCGACTGGTGGTAAGAGCCTGCGAACTGCGCATCCTGGATATTGATAATCTTGTGGCTGACGAGGAGTAGGTCATGAGGGAGATAATTCATGGGGAATAGGACTATGAGGAATAGAATATCGATTTTTCGGAAGTTGACCCGTTTGGGGGCATGGCTGGCTAGCGGATTGCTGGTTGGCCAGTGCGTCCTGGTGCTGGTGTCGTGGCTGCAGACGGCTGCGATGCCGGAAACCTTCCCGCGCACGTTGCTCAATGCCGAGGGCATCCGATGGTTCTTCGGACGCTTTACGGAGAATCTGATGCAGCCGATGCTGGTCTGGCTCCTGCTGCTCTGCATCTCGCTGGGGGCACTCTACAGGAGCGGTCTGCTTCATTTCAACGGCAGGGAATATCGCCAGCGGGTAGCCATGCGAGTGGTGTTTTTCGAGTTTCTGCTGTTCGCCTTCGTGATGGTTTGTCTCACGATGGTTCCCCATGCTATATTGCTGAACGTGATGGGTGGCATCTGGGGCAGTAGTTTTACGAAGAGTCTCCTTCCGTACATTTGTTTTGCGGTCATGGTGATGAGTCTCACCTTTGGTGTGGCGAGCAACCGCTTCCGTTCGCTCGCGGAGGCTTATGAGGCGTCGTATTTCGGCATCCGCATCTTTGCTCCGCTCTATCTCCTCTACGTTCTCTCCATACAACTCTATAGTTCCCTGGTTTATCTTTATTTCTGATGATGGAATTCCCCACGTTCCCTGAATGGCAGAAGCTCCTAACTTTGGGGCTTTTGCCCATACTTGAATCATATTCGAAAGTTATTCCTGTGAGATAAGATAATATCTCCGTAAGATAAAAAAATATCTCCGTGAGATAAGATAATATCTCCGTGAGATATGCAGCTTTTCCCCCTTTATTCATCTATTACCGCCTCCAAATATAAATATGAACAGTTAGTAATTTTACTAAATTATGATAGGTGAAAAAAGGCAAGATAAATATGAATTATATTTGTTGTGAAAGTATCCTCGAGTTTTTTCGGGGATAATATATATAAAAGGTGTATTGCAATATGTACGATTTGCAATACACCTTTGTCTTTATTTCTTCTCCAGTTCCTGAAGACTTTCCATTTTCTTTAATTCCAGGAATTCATAAATGCCACAGAGGTGCTCGCGGACACGACCGTGCCCGAATTCGTAAACCTTGCTGACAAGACCATCTAGGAAATCACGGTCGTGGCTCACTACGATGAGCGTGCCATCGAAATCCAGCAGCGCCTGCTTCAACACATCCTTCGTCTTCAAATCAAGATGGTTGGTAGGCTCATCGAGAATCAATAAATTCACTGGCTCCAGCAGCAGCTTGAGAATGGCAAGACGGGTGCGTTCTCCACCCGACAACACTTTCACTTTTTTGGTAGAATCCTCTCCGCCAAACATAAAGGCACCGAGCAAATCACGTATCTTGTTGCGGATTTCGCCCTTGGCAACATCGTCGATAGTCTGGAACACCGTAAGCTCGCCATCCAGCAAAGAAGCCTGGTTCTGAGCGAAATAGCCTATCTGTACATTATGTCCCAACTCCAGTTTTCCCTTGTTCTGAAGCTGGCCCATGATGCATTTCACGAGCGTAGACTTACCCTCTCCGTTTCTTCCCACAAAGGCAATCTTGTCACCACGCTCCACGGTGAGGTTCACACCGCTGAATATTTTCTTGCCGTCAAACGACATCGCCACATCGCTCATCTGCACCGGATAGGCACCGCTTCTCGGACTCGGCGGAAACTTCAGTCTCAGTCGGCTGGTATCCTCTTCATCCACCTCGATAAGTTCTAGTTTTTCAAGCATCTTCACGCGGCTCTGCACCTGGAAGGTCTTGGAGTAGGTACCCTTGAATCGTTCTATGAAGTCCTTCGTCTCAGCAATCATCTTCTGTTGTTCCTCATATTTCTTCATCTGCTGTTCGCGGCGCTCCTTGCGCAGTTCCAGATACTGGCTGTAGGTAGCTTTGTAGTCGTAGATTCTGCCCATGGTCACCTCGATGGTACGTGTGGTGATATCGTCAACAAATTTTCGGTCGTGGCTGATGACAACCACCGCCTTTGAACTGTTGATGATGAAGTCTTCGAGCCATCCGATAGATTCGATGTCTAGGTGGTTGGTTGGCTCATCCAGGAGCAGTACGTCAGGCGATTTCAAGAGTAGCTTTGCCAGTTCGATACGCATGCGCCATCCTCCAGAGAACTCGCTGGTAGGGCGGTTGAAGTCGGAGCGTTCAAAGCCCAGTCCGAGCAGAGTTTTTTCTACATCTTCCTCGAAATGGGTCATGTCGATGGCATAGAATTTTTCAGACAACGAAGATACCTTTTCGATGAGTTGCATATAGTCATCGCTGTCGTAGTCGGTACGTGTGGTGAGTTCGTTGTTGATGCGGTCAATCTCCGCCTGCATCTCATGCAGATGGGCGAACGCCTGGCAGGTTTCCTCGAACACGGTTCTTCCGTCTTCGGTCATGAGGTGCTGAGGCAGATAGGCGATGACACAGTCTTTCGGTGCGGAAACCGAGCCACGAGTGGCAGTTCTCACGCCAGCTATAATTTTGAGCAGTGTACTCTTACCTGCGCCATTCTTTCCCATCAGTGCTATACGGTCCTTCTCGTTGATCTGGAAGGAAATGTCTTTGAATAGGGTGGTGCCGCCAAATTCTACGGTCAATCCATCAACTGTAATCATATTTCTTTTTCTTGTTCTTTATGTTTATTATCTTTTGTTTGTTATTTTCTGCAAAGGTAATGAAATATTATCATTTTTCGGGATATTCCATCTAGAATGTTAGGTTAATGTTTCATAAAAGTTTTTGGATTAGGTGTATTTGATGAAAAAAAAAGAGTAACTTTGTATTTACAGATGCGTAAAATCAATAACTTAAACATTTTAAATCATGAAGAAAATTTTATCTCTTGCATTTGCTGCATTGTTCGTAGCATCAGCTTTTGCACAGAAGAGTGAAACGCTGCTGGAGCGTAACCAATTGACAAAGACTCCTCCTATGGGATGGATGACATGGAACCTCTTTAAGGGGGACATCAGCGAACAGCTCATCAAGGAAACTGCTGATGCGATGGTGGAACAGGGCTTCCGTGATGCAGGTTATGAGTACATCTTTATTGATGACCTATGGCAGGGTGGACGTGACCGACATAACAACATTATTCCTGATCCAAAGAAGTTTCCTAATGGCATCAAGGCACTTGCTGATTATGTTCACTCCAAGGGCTTGAAACTAGGCATTTATTCAGATGCTGCCCAGCTTACCTGTGGCGGATGGACAGCCAGCTACGGTTTTGAGGAGCAGGATGCTCGTACCTTTGCTTCCTGGGGCATCGATTATTTGAAATATGATTACTGCAATGCTCCAGAGGATAGTGCCACAGCCCGCTGCCGTTATCATGCGATGGCAGAGGCATTGAGTAAGTCTGGTAGAAACATCGTGCTAGGCATCTGCGAGTGGGGTCAGCGCAACTGCGAGGAGTGGTGCGAGCAGGTGGGCGGTTCGCTCTGGAGAACCAGCTATGATGTAAGAGATATGTGGAAAGATATTGTTCATCAGGGCGGTATGGGCATTCTAGACATCGTGAATGTTACGGCACCGCTGGCCAAGGATGTGCGCCACGGTCAGTGGCCGGACATGGACATGCTGGTAGTGGGGCTGAACGGTAAGGGTGGTCCATCCAGTGATTTGGGTGGCATAGGCTGCAATTATACAGAGTATCAGACTCAGATGAGCATGTGGTGCATGATGTCATCGGTTCTGGCATTGAGCAATGACCTTCGTAAGCTCTCGGCCGAAGACAAGCGCATTCTCCTGAACAAGGAGATTATCGCTATAGATCAGGATCCATTGGGCAAGGCTGCAGAGCGCAAGGTGAATCAGGCTGATTATCAGATATACGTGCGCCCGCTGGCTAATGGCTCTCATGCCATCGCTATTCTGAACTGCAGCGATAAGCCAATCCATGTGCAGGCTGATTTCAAGCAGTTGGGCTTGAACGGAAAGTATCTGATAAGAGATGTATGGCAGCATCGTGATATTGCCAAGAAGGCAAACCGATGGAAGGGCAAGGTAATGGCTCACGAAACCAAGGTTTTCGTGTTGAAATAAGATAACATGACATCTGCTTTTTGCATATAAGAAAATAGAAGAAGGCGATAGCAGGCACGGATAATGATGTGCCGGCTATCGCCTTCAATTATTTTGATGCTATCAACTAGGATAATATTTCTTTTATTTTCTCCTCTTCGATATGCAATGTCTTTGCTATCATTTCTGCAGCTAAGCCAGATTTCGACAGAGCCAAGACAGCTGCACGCAAGGAGGCGTCCTTCTCTTCAAGCGCCGCATTCTGCTTTTCAAGCGCCGCTTTCTGTTCCTTAAGGATTTTATTTTGTGTCATGATAGTTGTATCCCTGTCTTCCAGTGCTTGAAAGAACTCGTCTTCTGCATTCATTCTGTTTCTGATTTCAGGATTAGTGGCTGCCGACTGAAGACGATGTAGGATATGAGCCATTTCTGCATCATCCGCATATTTATTTTCATCCAATTCAAGCATTCGCTGGTCATCTGGATAAATCTGTGACTGGTCGAAGACACTCAAAATTTTCTCCAATCTATTGTTCACCCTTCCTCTCAGCAACGGAATCTGGACAATGATGCTGTCGTGCTGCAGACTCTCTACAAATGGGTCTGGCTTCTTCTGGAGTATTTCATTTCCTCCATAGTCATATACCTTATGCTTAGCATAGATGACAGGTTCCGTGAATTGTCCTACGCAATGCCCTAGCAGATAAACCGCCACGGTAGGCAGGGCAAACTTTCCCTTGGTATCCTTACGCATATTCTCCTTGTTGTTATACTGCACAGCCAGATATTGGCGGAAGCGTAAGGTCTCCGTCTCCAACCATGTTTTCTGCAATTCTATCAGAATAAGCTTCTTACTTCCATCGTCTTCCAATACGGTTGCTGCAAAATCAACACGAAACATGGAGATGGTGTCACGAGAAATATTGGGATATTCATGACGTCGCATTTCTACAGCAATCACTGTTTTCTGCAAGAGTGCAGAAAGTAATGTCTTGGCTATTCGTTCGTCTTCCATCATATACTTGAAGACGGCGTCATAAAGTGGGTTGGCTACGTATATCACCATATTCTATCCTCCTGATTATTTATGATTTTTAAAAAATCTTCTTGCAAAGCGTTTGTTAGAGAGCGCAATGAAAGCTGCTTCAAATTGTCGAGCGCAGTAAATCTTATGCAAAGATACGCTGAATATTTGTAACTTCCAAATTTTTTGCTTGATTTTTTAGCATAAATAAAGACAGTTGGAATTCTTTGCTCTTAAAAAAATATTAAAGTATAAGGTCGGAAACCGAATAGTATGGGAGAGTGCAGACCTTTATGTGGATGTGTGAAGACAACATCGTGGAAGTACCATTCGACAAGGAACACCTTTTCGAGCAAATCCTTAGTCCTGCAAATCTCAACCGAGCCTACAAGGCTGTGATGAGAAACAAGGGCTGTGGTGGTATCGACAAGATGTCGTGTGAGCAGCTGCTCCCATGGCTCTTGACCAATAAGGATGAACTCATCCGTTCCTTGATGGACGGTTCTTACCGTCCGAACCCAGTGAAAAGGTTAGAAATACCCAAGGACAATGGCAAGATGCGCCTGTTGGGAATACCTACAGTAGTAGACCGTCTGGTGCAACAAGCCATCAACCAAGTACTGACTCCCATCTATGAGAACCAATTCTCCAAGACAGACGAGCTACGGCTTCCGACCGAGAAGAGGATGCCATGACGCACTACGAGGAGCGCAAAGGATAATCAGCGAAGGCTACATATATGTAGTAGACCTTGACCTTGAACGCTTCTTCGACACGGTGAGTCATAGCAAACTCATAGAAATCCTCAGCCGTACGATAAAAGACGGCAGAGTGGTCAGTCTTATACACAAATATCTCCGAAGTGGTGTAATGAACAAAGGCTTGTTCGAAGCGAGCGAGGAAGGGACTCCCCAAGGAGGACCGCTAAGTCCGTTGTTGAGTAACATCATGCTCAACGAACTGGATAAAGAACTTGAACGCAGAGGGCTTCCCTTTGTACGCTATGCAGATGACTCGATGATATTCTGCAAGTCTAAGAGGGCTGCAATGCGAGTGAAGGAGTCTATAACCCGATTTATAGACAAGGCGGCATGCTGCAACCTTGGTGAGAGCTTCAATACCAACCTATCGGTGGATGTGGCTTACAACGACGCTACCACTGGCGCACGACAGATTAAATTGCTCGGTCTTTCAGGTACGGTAGGTCATCTTCGAGTCAGCAATCTTCTTATATCCTGCCGGTGATGCAGCGACTCAACGAGAAGGAGACTACTCCAGGAGCTTATGCTCAATATATCTATACATTAGGCACGAGGCTCACGGCGATGGCGGGTGTTCGTTTCGACCATAGTTCCATCTATGGCAACTTCTTCACCCCTCGTTTCCACGTAAAGTATTCACCTATAGATGCTGTCAGCATCCGATTATCTGCCGGCAAGGGCTATCGTACGGTGTTCGGTCTGGCGGAGTACAACTATCTGCTGGCGAGTGGAAGGGAACTTCAGATTGCTGGAAGAAACCTTCTGGTTTCCGCTTCAAGTTCTCAGAATTCCACTTCAGGGTCTCAGGCTTCTACTCCAAGCTCTCAGACTTCTGCTGGTTCTCAGCTTTCCAGCAATGGCTTGAAGCAGGAGGAGGCTTGGAACTATGGTGTGAGCACAGCCTTCTATATCCCGCTGTTTAACAAGACTCTGAAGCTGAATGCAGGTCTGGAGATTACGGCGGCTTATCGTTTGAGCGATGTGAAATGTTCTTACGGAGTAGAGAATGAGTTGAAGGAGAAACCATTGACCAGCAAGTACAAGGTGCTCTTCACCGCTTCCTATAAGACTCCATTGGCGTTGTGGCAGATTGACGCCACGGTGCAGTTGAATGGTGGGGGAAGAAATCCGGAACCCTATCAGTTGGCAAATGGAACTCCATCATGGTCTCCTCGTTTTCATAGCTTCGAGCAGGTAAATGCTCAGATTACCAGATGGTTCCGTCATTGGAGCATCTATGTGGGAGGCGAGAACCTGGCGGGCTTCAAGCAGAAGACCCCTATCTATGGTGCCGTTAATCCATGGGGCAAGGATTTTGAACCAACCCTGGTATGGGGCCCAGTGGAAGGCAGAATGTTTTATGCAGGAATAAGAGTAAAGCTTTAACGTGAAGGGCAAAGCTTTAAAGCGAAGAGTGAAGAATTCAAATGCTTAACAGAAAAAAACATATCCGTAGTTTTCACAACCACTCCACAGATGCACTGTGCGGCTTGTGAGAACAAAATCAAGAGCAACCTTCGTTTTGAAAAGGGTATCAAGAGTATTGAGACTAGTGTTCCGGATCAGACAGTTACCGTAAAGTACAATGCCGACAAGACCACTCCCGAGAAACTTCAGGAGGGTTTCGGGAAGTTCGGCTACAAGGCTCGTATCCTGAAGGCTGGTGAGAAGGTAGAGAAGAATACAGAGGAGAAGTGTGACCTGATGTAACACTTCTCCCTGGTTATGATGAAACATCCATCTATGATTGAAATATCAACTGATAATGTGATAGGTTAATCAATGATGTGATTGATGACCATTCCTGCGATTGCCATGCCGAATGTGGCGGTGATGTGACAGAGCGAACCATTAATCTGTGCCTTGGTAGGGCTGTATTCACAGTTCTCGCCCATGTTCTGCATTGGCTTTTCTACGCTATAAACGCACTGGAACTTGCGGCTAGGGAACGTCTTGTTCTTCTTGAATTTCTTGCGAAGGGCTCTTGCCAGCGGGTCGCCATCAACCTTCCAGAACTCAGCCTTTCTTACCATGAAGGGGTCGCTTCGAAGGGCTGCTCCCATCGAAGAAATGAAGGTGATTTCCTTCGGAAGGGCTGTGGCACGGAGAATCAGATCCGCCTTGTCTTTCAGCGAGTCGATGGCATCGATGATGAAGTCGTATTCCTCCAAGTGGAACTCATCGGCTGTTTCCGCCTGGTAGATTTTCTGATAAGCCGTGATGTTGGCATCAGGGTTGATTTCCAACAGGCGTTCGCGCAGCGCATCTACTTTCACCTGTCCGATGGTACGGCTTGTAGCCATCAGCTGTCGGTTGCAGTTGGTTATGCATACATGGTCGCAATCTACCATGGTGATGTTGCGAATGCCACTGCGCAGCAGTCCCTCGACACACCATGATCCTACACCTCCGACTCCGAAGATGAGCACTCGTGCTGCCTGTATTTTTTCAAGATTATCTTTTCCCAGGAGCAGTTCCGTGCGGCTCTGCATTCCAGTTTTCTTAATTTCTATGTTATTCTCCATAAAATGATTGCATTATTATTATCTTTAAAATAATCATTTTGTTATTATCTTTTTACTTCCGGTTCTGCTGCCATCATCGGCTGGTCCTCTTCTGGCAGAACATACGGCTTGCTGGTGTGGAGTGGAGAAAGGGGTGTTGCTTCTATCTCTCCACGCAACCGTTCTTTTAATTTTGTGTTTCTGTTGCTTACTGTCAGATTCCTTACCGCATACGCGAGGGCTTTGGGCTGACCGATGATCACGCATACCTTCTTGGCTCTCGTGATTCCGGTGTAGATGAGGTTGCGCTGAAGCATCACGAAATGGGTCATCAGTATCGGAATGATCACGATGGGGTATTCCGAACCTTGACTCTTGTGGATGGTGGTGGCATAAGCCAATGTCAGCTCATCCAGCTCTGTAGCCTCGTATTCTACCAAATGGTCTTCGAAAATAACGGAGATGGTGCGGTCTTCCATGTTCACCTTCTCCACGGTTCCAATGTCGCCATTGAATACGTTCTTGTCGTAATTATTCCTTATCTGCATCACGCGGTCGCCCTGTTTGTAGGTGGTTCCGCCACGGCTGATACCGAGGGTAGATGTGTTGAGCGCCTGCTGCAGCAACATGTTCAGATGGGCTGCACCCACCACGCTGCGCTGCATTGGCGTGAGCACCTGAATATTGCTCAGGGGTTGACCATAAGCCTTTGGCAATCGGTATTTTACAAGATTCACGATTTCCGTAGCCACCTGCTCCGGATCTTCATTCTTGATAAAGAAAAAGTCGGTCTGCTTTCCGTTGCTCGTGTCAGGATAATATCCCTGGTTGATGGCATGGGCACTCATCACGATTCGGCTCGATTGCGCCTGTCGGAAGATGCGGGTAAGTCGGACTACCGGAATTTTCCCAGAGTCGATGATGTCGCGCAGAACGTTTCCGGCTCCCACACTTGGCAGCTGGTCTATATCGCCCACCAGCACCAGGCGCATGTGCTCAGGAATCGCCTTCATCAGATTATACATCAGGATGATGTCTATCATCGAACACTCATCCACGATCAGCGCATCGCCCTCCAGCGGGTTCTCCTCGTTGCGCTTGTAGCCGTCTTGCGGATTGAATTCCAGCAGTCGGTGGATGGTCTTGGCTTCCATGCCCGTGGCCTCGCTCATTCGCTTGGAAGCTCTGCCCGTAGGAGCCGCCAGCAGAATCCTCATCCCTGCCGTTTTGTAAGCAGAAATGATACCTTGCGTTGTCGTGGTTTTTCCTGTTCCGGGACCACCCGTAAGCACCATCACCTTAGAGCGTACAGCCTGCTCTATGGCGGCAATCTGCACCTCGTCATACTTGATGCCCGAAGCTTTTTCCATCGCCAGGATGTCGGCCTGCATATTGAAGAGGGTAGGTCCCTGACCGTGCATCAACTCTAGCAGTTTCTTTGCCGTTCCGCGTTCAGAATGATAGAAGGGTGGCAGATAGATGGCTTCGTTCTCACGGATAAGATTCTCGGATATAATCATTTCCGTAACAGCTTGCCTGATAGACTCTTCATCGGCTTCGAGCAGTTTCTTGGCGGCTTCTATAAGCTGCTCTTCTACAGCATATACATGCCCTTCGTTGGAGAGTTCTTTCAATGTGTAGCTGATTCCGCTCTTGCAGCGTCTCGGGTCGTTTTTTTCATAACCCATCTTACTGGCAATGCTGTCTGCTGTCTTGAAACCGATTCCCCAGATGTCTTCGGCAAGTCGGTAGGGATTCTCCTTTACATTGTCGATGCTATCCTTGCCATACTGCCGGTAGATTTTGGCGGCATAGGCTGTGCTTACTCCATACTGCTGCAGGAAGATCATCACGTTCTTGATGTCCTTCTGCTTCTCCCAACTGTCGCGGATTTTCTCCACACGTTTCTTTCCGATGCCCGGCAGTTCATAGAGCCTTTCAATATCGTCTTCAATCACCTCTATGGTTTCCGTTCCGAACCTCTCCACTATCAGGTGAGCGTACTTCGGACCGATGCCTTTCACCAGTCCGCTGCCCAGATATTTTTCTATTCCATACGCCGTGGCGGGCATTACCTCTTCCCAGGTTTCGCAGGCAAATTGCTGTCCATATCGCTTGTCCATCTTCCATTCGCCATTGCACAACAATACCGCTCCCACTGGAACATCCAGCAGGTTTCCCACCAGGGTAACCAGGTCGGAATATCCTTTAACCTTGACTTTCATCACGGAATATCCGTTTTCCTGGTTCTGGTAGGTAATCCGTTCTACCACGCAGCGTATCTTGATCATTTCTGAATATATTTATTGTATATAATATATATTTATTGTCTATATTTTTGCAACATTACATACTATTCAAGCAGGGCGATGTTGCTGCAAAGGTAGGAAAAAAAACTGAATTATACAAAACTTTCCCCCTTTTTTATAAAATGAAACTCTTTCTTTTATAAAATGAAAATCCCCACCAACCATCCGCACCTTATCGGAATGGGAAAGTTGGTGGGGTTCATCAGATGAATCAATCTTCTTTACTGCTTGAGTTGGATAATTCTCCTTCAGGTAGTTTCTCTTCTTCAACAATCTGCGCAATGCGCCTGATGCTTCTGTTGCGATGGTTGATGATGAGCGGAACACGTTCTACCACCACCATGGATGTGTCGAGGCCCAAAGCCTTAGGCTCGTCAATGCCTATCTTGCCGATAAGGGCGTAGATGGTCATCAGCAGGTTCTGTTGACGGTTGTCGGAACTCTCCGGGTAATATACGCGGTGGATGATGATGAAGCGGAAATCGCCAGGAATTCCGTTTTTGCGGAGCGAAGGATAGGTGCTTCTCAAATCCACCTTCCTGCTGGCCACCAGGTCTTCTACCACTTGTCGCAGATAGAGGCTCACCCTAGGCTCAATGCGGAAACCTATGCGCATGGTTACACTGTAGAGGGTGTCGGGAACCAGGGTCTCGCAACTGTACTCCAGCGTGTCAGGAGTATCTGCAAATTCCAGATTGATAAGCCAGTAATGGTCAGCACGCTTGGGCTGCTTGTTGATGATGGAATAGAGCAGCTTGTCGTCCACCGCACCTTCCTTGTCGGCATGGTTCACATAAACCAGATTGGATGCGTACTTGGGGATGCTCTCGTCGGCCTTGATATCGGAGATAATCTGATAATACTCATTCAGCGGTTTGGTACTGATGTATTGATGGCGGATCTTGATGGCGCGGACCCATACATACATCATCAGGAACAGGATTCCGCCTATGAGCATCGTGCACCATCCTCCTGCGAGGAATTTTGACAGATTAGCTGCCAGAAAGATGGCCTCGATGGTGCAATATGCGCCCATAAAGAGCAGGATGAAGATGCGCGCCACACCCTTGGTGCGCAGGTAGAAACCGAGCAGCAGGGTGGTCATCAGCATGGTGATGGTGATGGCGAGACCATAGGCTGCCTCCATGTGCGAGGAGTCGCGGAAGAGCAGGATGATGAGAACCACACCGATGTACATGGCGCGATTGATTACCGGGATATAGAGCTGACCCTTTACATGGGTAGGATGCTTGATTCGCATGCGCGGCCAGAAGTGCAGGTTCATGGCTTCGCTCAAAATGGAGAAGGTTCCGCTGATAAGAGCCTGACTGGCAACGATTGCCGCACCCGTGGCCATGATGATGGCAAAAATCAGCA
>ERZ1023633.55-NODE-55-length-45271-cov-66.726247_pt1 | contig 45271 bp, 64 predicted proteins | sample MGYA00380333_ERZ1023633 | MGnify/ENA primary metagenome ERZ1023633 (study PRJEB33179, sample SAMN07448972) | human gut metagenome | biome: Human-gut; feature: Human associated habitat; material: Faeces | host: Homo sapiens | place: India: Bhopal | collected...
ATAATCAACAAATTCAACAGATGGCGAAAGAATGGTTGCAAAATCAAGTGTCTCTGCAAACCGCACATTTACGAAATTCAATGGCATTGGTGCAGAGATGGGGAAACCGAATTGGTATGTAAGAAATGTGGCAAAAAGAAAACACTGTTTATCGACTATGATTTCTCCAAGAAAAACAATCATTAGGAGGATTAATATGAAGTCAGAAGAAGCATTAAAAGAATGCTGAGAAGAATGGAGGTATAAAAAATGTCAGACAAACCTACATCAGACATAACGTCAAACCTTGCTATATCAGCATATCACGTACTACAGCAATATTGCACTGGACAGCCAACGGATTGCAAAGGCTGCGGATTCTATGAGCACTGTCCAGAGTGTTTTCAAGGCGTACCATGTGACTGGAATTTAAATGAAGAGGGGGATTAATATGAAGCCAGAAGAAGCAAAAGATATATTATCCGATATGAGAGACCGGCATTTATGTTTCTTGGGAGATTCAGAAATCAAAGAAGAATGGCAAAAGGAATATTTAAAAGAATCATGGGCGTGTGATTTTGGTGCAAAGGCATTAGAAAAACAGATTCCGATGAAACCAAATAATGTGAAAACTATTTTTGATTTTTCCGGCAGATACTATACGACAAAAGGCAACTGCCCAGTTTGTAACAGAGAGGGACTTTATAAATCAGATTTTTATTGTAATAAGTGTGGGCAGAAATTAGATTGGGGTGAAGAGGGTGAAATAAATGAAACTGAGAAAGGCAACACTGATTGACTACGGAGTGCCGCCAGATGATATACCGACATTACAAAGTCACTTGCGGAATCTTAGCGAGAGCGACAAATACAATCTGCTGCAGGTATCTATCAAATATGCGCCCGGCATTGAATCACAAATCTATGATAGTATTGTGAATAGCATTGGCTATCGAACAATGGAGAAGATCAGGACGGTTCCTGCAACGGAGAATGACTTTTATGGCTACAAACGCAAGGTCATGGCGGAATATTATCATTTAGCCAAGCTGATTGGCAGACTTTAAAAAACTTAAAAATTTATAAAAGTGGTAGAGAGCTACGTACGCCCTAGTATGGTATTATAGTATATATAACTATAACTATGCTAGGGCGTTTTAATTCAGAAAGGATATGATTGGATGTTGATAGGATGGCAAACGACCAGAATTTAAATAATGGAGTGGCGACACAGTTTCGAAGCGGCGAGGAAGCGGCGAGGAACGGGAAAAAAGGCGGTATTGCATCAGGTCAAGCACGCCATCAAAAAAAGACTCTTTCTGAATTAGCAAAAATGATAGCTGAGAACCCTGCCCCGACCACTGCGAAAAAGAAACTCACAAAGATGGGAATATCTGATGAGGATGCAAACAACAATGCCTGCATTGTAGCTGCCGTATACGATAAAGCTATCAAAGGAAATATGCAGGCAGTAGACAAATGGGAACAGTTGGTAGCTGTATCAAAATCAGACGAAAGCAAATATGAACTTCCTGCCAGAGTGCTCGGCAAGGCATTCGTGGATATTAACCGACAGATTAAGCCTAACATTGAATATGTATTTGAGGGCGGTCGAGGTGGTCTGAAATCTTCATTCGTAGCTTTTAAGATTGTTGAGCTTATCAAGAATAATCCTCAGATGCACGCCTGCATTACAAGACAGGTGGCCGGTACTCTGAAAGATTCCGTATATGCTAACATGAAATGGGCTATCAACGAACTGGGACTGATGGAAGAATTTGAATGTAAGGTGTCGCCACTTGAGATCAAGTATATTAAAACGGGGCAGACAATATACTTCCGTGGTCTGGACGATGAAACCAAACTGAAATCCATTAAGCCGGAGTTTGGATATATCGGAATCCTCTGGAAAGAAGAAAAAGATCAAATGAAGGGAGATGCTCAGGAGCGTTCTGTTAATCAGTCAGTGCTTCGCGGCGGTGACAAATCCTATGATTTTTCATCATATAACCCGCCAAAATCAAAATCAAACTGGGTAAACAGGATTAAGCTCATACCTAACCCGAAAAGAGTCATCCATCATTCGAGTTATCTGGAAGCCCCGGCGGAGTGGCTTGGACAGAAGTTTATTGACGATGCAGCACATCTGAAAGAAATCAATCCAGAAGCCTATGAACATGAATACTTGGGCGTTCCGAATGGTGACGGCGGAAACGTATTTGAATATCTGGAGATTAGAGATATTACAGATGAGGAGATCGGTCGCATGGATCGAATTTTCGCTGGTGTAGATTATGGATGGTATCCTGATGCCTTCTGCTATCTCAGGACCTATTACGATTCTGCTAGAGAGAAAATATATCTGATTGACGAATTGTATGTAAATAAATGGAGCAACTCCAAGACTGCTGATTGGATTAAGAAAAAAGGCTATGACGATTATACGATGATATGTGATTCTGCGGAACCTAAGTCCGTGAACGACTTCCGGGATGCCGGACTCCCTGCCAGAGGAGCAATTAAGGGGCCTGGAAGTATCGAGTATGGTTTCAAATTCTTACAGACCAAGACACTTGTCATTGATCCGAAGCGCACACCGAATGCATACAAGGAAATTACAGAGTATGAGTATGACAGGGACAAAGAGGGGAATGTGATAAGCGGTTATCCTGATGGAAACGATCACGCAATCTCGGCGCTTAGATATGCTTATGAGCCGTTATTTAACAGAAGGGGGAATAGTGCATAATGAGTAGAATAGGAACAGAACTACCGAAAGAGTATTCAGACAGATTTGACAAATTACGCCAGAATCGAGTAGAAGTCAGCTTTTATAAATATGGCACAGCAGCAGACAACTTCGGAATGAAATTAGTAGATGCACTTGAATCACACGATATGTGTATTAAAAAATATAAAGAAACTGGAAATACAGAATATCTTTGCGATGCAGCAAATTATCTCATGTTTGAGTTTATGTATCCACAGATTCCGAATGCATTTTTCAAAGCAACAGATAGCGGAGAGAGTGCCGGAGTTGCCGGAACGCCAATAAATCAGCTAAAAGAAAAATGGTGACTAAATGGGATTTATAACAACACTAAAAAGGTGGTTTAACATGATATTCAAAAAACAAGCCGAAGAGGATTTTAACATCCAGGCAGCAGAATTTCCAGAAATGGAATCACTGATTAACCGGTGTGCGAACATCTATAGGGGCGTGCCGGAATGGTTAGATGATAAGAATAATATCAAGACGATTAATTTCGCAAAATCTGTCTGCTCAGAGACAGCCAGACTCGCAACATTGGCGATTGGCATCCAGATAGACGGTTCCGCAAGGGCTACATGGCTTCAGGAGCAGATTGATAAGGTATATTTCCAGATTCGGCACTGGGTAGAGTACGGCTGTGCTTATGGAACGGTTTCTATTAAGCCAAACGGTGAGAGCCTTGACGTATTTACTCCGGCAGATGTGATGATTGTAGATTATGATAATCAGGAAATCAAAGGGATTATATTCAAAGATTCTTATACTGTCGGAAGAAAATACTACACAAGGCTTGAATATCATAGGTTTGTTGAGACCACCGTGGACGGCGTGACAACTTATCCGTATTATGTTTCAAACAGGGCTTATGTGTCGAAATCCCCTCAGAGTATAGGAGATAAGATTGACCTTAAACAGACCAAATGGGCGGACCTCATGGCAGATACACCGCCAATACTCAAGGCAAACGGAGAGAAGCTGGACGGACCTCTGTACGGAGTGCTGCGGACACCACAAGCAAATAACGTGGATATTAATGCACCATTGGGATTGCCAATATTTGCCGAAGCCATTGAAGAGTTAAAAGACCTCGACATTGCATACAGCCGTAATGCCGGAGAAATTTTCGATTCTCAGAAGATTGTTCTGGCAGATGATAGACTGCTGATGCCAAGCGGTACACCTGTATCAGCTATGTCACCACAGGGTATGGAGAATAGACGTAATGAAATGAACTTGCCGCACTTTGTCAAGAATGTATTTGGTGAAGGACAGGATACGTTCTATCAAGAAATCAATCCGCAGCTCAACACAGATACCCGTATAAGCGGCATAAATGCCCTTTTAAGCCAGTTAGGATATAAGATTGGATTCTCCAACGGTTACTTTGTTTTTAACGAATCTAGCGGTATTCAGACTGCTACAGGAGTAGAAGCGGAACAGCAGAGGACAGTGCAGTTTATCAAAGACGTTCGAGACAAACTGGAATCCTGTTTGGATGAAGTTATCTACGCACTGAACGTTTACGCCGACTTGTACGGACTTGCACCAGTCGGAGCTTATGAAGTCAATTATGATTTTGGAGACATTCTGTATGTACGTGAAAATGACCGTGCAAGATGGTGGCAGTATGTGACCACTGGCAAGGTTCCGGCATGGTTGTATTTTGTAAAATTTGAGGGAATGACGGAATCTGAAGCGAAAGCAATGGTCAAAGAAGCTCAGCCAGACGAGCCGAAATTATTTGGAGAGGAGTAAGAAGATGGCAGATAAACCAGTAACAAGGGAAGAAAAATATCTTGCGTACTTAACAGGTGATTATAAAGGTGAACTTCCGAAGCCAATCACGAGAAAAGAGAAGTATTTATACGAATTATGTTTAAAAGGAATAGGCGGCGAAATCTCGCCGGAAGAAATCAAGAATGCAGTAAATGAGTACCTTGAAAAGAATCCGGTCAAGCCCGGAGCCACGGCAGAACAGGTACAGCAGATTGAACAGAACAAGACGGATGTTGCTTCACTAAAGGAAGATATATCAGACATAGAAGAAAAGTTTACTCCGACAAATAAAGGTATTAAACCGCTATTTTTAGAATTGTCAGCAGATTATAATTGGGTATCAAATAATGAGGTTCCTATTTTTTCTGCTTCTAATGAACGTTTTGCTGATGGTACGGATGATGGAAATAACGCATATTTCAAAATAAATGGCAATAAGGGAGATAACTTTGTTACTGTCATTGAAGGGGGTAATGCTCTTATTTCTGACGTCACTATAACTGGCTGGTGGGGTGCTATTATAAGCAATGATGGTGTACATTATTATCCTTGTAATGCAAGATATAAGGATGGAAATACTATCGAAATTTACCCGCCATTATCAGAAAATATTACTGATGGAGAACTTGGTAACATTAAAACAGGTATTCATCTTTCAAAACGTGGGTATTTAGGATACGCACAGAAAGCATTTTCCTTAAACCCGAAGTGGTGCGAAAAGGGTAAGCCGATAGCGAAATTCCGTGTAGGAGATACTGACAAATTTATAAAATTTGGTGGACTAGCTGCATTAGTATTTAATAGCCCTGAAAACATGGCTAACGAATTCCTTTGTCGCTATGCTAGAACCTTTTCTTCACTTGATTTTTACAATAGTTGGCCAGACCATGAAACACCAACTGGAATTGAGTGGGAAACCGAACTTGGAGGAAAGAGTGGTTATCTTGAACTTTTTGTCGGTGGAAGAAATGCCAGTTACATTGAGTACCCAGATGGATATGAAATTCATATCGAAGTTTACATCAACGGAGTAAAATCATATGAGAAAATCAAGAAAAATCAAATCGTAGAAAGAATTTGTATTGATTTTGAAAAGGCTGATATTGGAAAGATTAGAATTTATAGCAATAAATGGTCGGCTATAAATTCAGATGTTTACGGATTCTCATTTGGTCCGGTAACATGGTGGGAAAATGAAAAGACATATAAGCGTACTGATTGCATTTTTGAAAAATACGCAACAGTTGCACAGATGTTTGATTCGTGGGGCGTATTCCACAATTCGGCAGCAGCCAAAGAATTAAGCAGATTGCAAAAAGAAGATTGCGCTGTTTATGTTCATTGGGAGAATCATTCTGAGGGTTCACAGACATCTGCGTGGGGTAAGGGATGGTTCTATGAGAATGTTCTGAAATACCATCCACAGTATATGATTATTGATTTCCTTATCAATGATGGAAATTCGACAGTAACAAGCGGATTTTCTGCAACTGTCGAGGGTTCTGATGGTACTGTTTACAATAACCTTATCAGCAAGGATGAATATATAACAAATATGATTGACCTATGCAAGATGGCAATCGCAAACGGTATTCAGCCTATTGTATTTGGATGTTGTTTACATGATGGAATTGATTGGTATCATGCACTTGTTGATGCACAGGAAAACGTAACTTATTAGTTAACTAAAGGGAAGCTTTAGTTAACCAGTAAAATTTAAAACATATACCACAACATTTATCGAAAGAGGTGATACACTATGCTTAGTCCAGAATATTTACGGCAAATTACAGAGGGCAGTGAGCAGATTGCCGAAGAACTGCATCAGTATATCATCTCTGAGATCGTGTCACGGATGATGGCAAGGATTGGCAGAGGTGAGGATTATATTCTGACCAATGCCGATGCGTGGAGAATCAGAACGCTACAAGAGTCCGGTGAACTGCTAGAGGACATTCTAGCAGAACTATCCAAATATACCAAACGTGAACAGCAGGAGCTTCTTGAAGCGTTTGAGGATGCCGGAATCACTGCAATGAATTACGACGATAAGGTCTATAAGACGGCAGGATTAAGCCCTGTACCGCCTGAGCAGTCACCGACTATGATAAGGCTCATGGAACGGAATATGCTTGCAACTATGGGTGAGTGGAAGAACTTCACACGAACCACCGCAAGTGCCGCTCAGAGACTCTATATCGAGCAATGCGACCTTGCATATAATCATGTAATGACTGGAGCAGTTGGGTATACGCAAGCCATTAAAGAGGCGGTTAATAACGTTGTGAGTGATGGTGCTACTGTCACATATCCATCTGGCAGAAAAGACACGATTGAAACAGCAGTTGCACGTTCTGTCAGAACTGGTGTGGCTCAGGCGTGTGCTGATATTCAGTTAGCAAGAATGAAAGAAATGGGGTATGGTTTAGTGCTAACATCGGCACATATAGGAAGCCGCCCAAGCCATGAAGTATGGCAAGGGCAGGTATTTTCTATAGATTGGGAAAAATTAAAAGAAATTAAGCCAGAGTTCTTTCAGGAACGAGATACACCAGAATATCGTAGAATGTCGGAACAAAAAACAAGCCAATATCCAGATTTTATTGAAAACTGTCATTATGGCGCAGCTGATGGAATATGCGGAGTAAATTGCAGACATCATTTTTCAGTTTGGGTGGAAGGAATGCCGAATCCCTATGCAGAACTATCAGCACAGGACAAAGCCAATAAAGGTAAGCAGTACGAAAAAGAACAGCGGCAACGTACTTATGAGCGGAGAATCCGCAAAACAAAGAGAGAAGTCCTTGGACTGCAAGCAGGAGTCGACAATGCGCCGAATGAAAAGGCAAAATTCGCCCTCCAACAAGACCTTGACCGGAAGTCTTATCTTTTACAAAAGCAAAATGCTGCATACAAAGATTATTGTAAGCAGAATAATTTGAGAGAACTGCAAGACCGGCTCATGATAGCAAAATGGAATCGCCAGAACGCCGCAAAAGCCAGAGGAGCGGCAAAAAGATATAAAACAGCAAAGGGGATTGACTGATGGATAGATGGGAATATTTCAATCCGAATCCTGCCGGTAATCGAGTCGGAGATTGCGCTGTCCGGGCAATATGCAAGGCAACCGGTCTTGACTGGGAAACGGTATTTACCGGATTAATGGTACAGGCATGTACTCTGTCAGATATGCCAAGCGCAAATTATGTCTGGGGTGCGTATCTCTATAAGCATGGATACAGGCGTAAACTGATTGAACAGTCAGAACGATATATCTATACGGTCAATGACTTTTGCACGGATCATCCGACAGGCACATACATCCTCTGCATAGATGGTCATGTGGTGACGGTACAAGAGGGCAAATATTACGACACATGGGATTCTGGAAATGAAGTCCCGGTATATTACTGGGAAAAGGAGAATAAATGAGCATATCAGAATTTGTACAGATTTTCCTCTCTATCTGCGGAGGGGTGTCCATTGTCGGAGGGGCGGCGGCTGTAATCTTTAAGTGGATTACCCCGGCATTCCGACTTAATAAGCGAGTAGAGACACTGGAAGAACATGATAGGCGAGATTATGAAAGTCTTCGGAGAATTGCAGAACGAGATTCATTGATTCTGGAAGTATTGTCGACCATGTTGGACAGCCAGATCAGTGGAAATAACGTCGAGGAATTAAAAAAAACAAAACAGAAGCTTACAAATTATCTTGCACAGAATCAACGTTAGCATTAGTAAGGGGTATGCTCATGAAATTATATGTGTTCACAAAGAAAGATATAGACAGATTCTTGATAGAGTGTAATTTCACGCCGGACGAAGAAAGATTGTTTCGACTGAGATGTAAGGAGCACACTCTTGAATACTGCGCCGAGAAAATGAACGTGAGTATATCCACGGCGAAACGGTTGAGTCGGAGAGTGAACAATAAAATAATTAAAGTGTGCTGATACTTTTTAGATACTAATTAGAGCCAGAAACGAACTGTTTCCGGTTCTTTTTTTATGCAAAAATATAATCAGAAAGGCGGTGTATAAGATGGCATTATATAACAATCCTTATCAATATAGTTTTGGTGTTCCGGGACAGATGAATCAGTTCCAGCAACAGCCTGTCCAGATGCCAGCTCAACCAGTACAGCAACCCCAACAGAATAATAATGGCATTCTGTGGGTATCTGGTGAAGTCGGTGCAAAATCCTATCTGGTAGCACCCGGGACAAGTGTTTTACTGATGGACAGTGAGAGTGAAAAGTTCTACATAAAATCCACAGACGTTTCCGGTATGCCACAGCCATTACGGACGTTCGAGTATCACGAAATAGGCACTCAGATGCCGCCTAAACAGCCTGCTCAGAACATGGACAGTAAATACGTCACTAGACAGGAATATGACGATTTAAAGGGCAAATACGAAGCTATTATAAACCGGTTAAATTCTTTTTCTGAACCTGTTAGGGCTAATACCGCACAGGAATCAGTAGTCAAGGGAGGAAATGCAGATGAGTAATCCATTATTTAACGCTCTTGGCGGTGGGATGCCGCAGGGAAACGGACCAATGCAGATGGTACAGCAGTTTATGCAGTTTAAACAGAATTTTAAGGGAGACCCGAAAGCAGAAGTTCAGAAGATGTTACAGTCTGGGAAAATTTCTCAGCAACAGCTTAATCAGGTTCAGCAGATGGCAGGACAATTTCAGCACATGTTGAAAGGAATGAAATAGTACATTACAATCTGGCCAGAGATTGATGTAAATACACTATAAAGGAGATTATATTATGGATGGAAATTATAGCTTAGCAGATATTGCCGCTGCTACTGGAAACGGTAGAAATAATGACGGCATGTTTGGCGGAGATGGTGCATGGTGGCTTATCGTGCTTTTCTTGTTCGTATTCTGCGGATGGGGAAACAATGGCTGGGGTAATAACGGCAACGGCGGCGGATATGCAGCCACAGCAGCTACTCAGGCAGATATTCAGAGAGGATTTGACAATTCCGCAGTAATCAGTAAGCTTGACGGAATCAATAACGGTCTCTGTGATGGATTCTACGCAGTGAACAACGGTATGCTTACCGGATTCAATGGAATCAACACCAACATTATGCAGACTGGCTATGGCATCCAGCAGGCAATCAATGCTGACACTGTAGCGAATATGCAGAATACAAACGCATTGCAGTCTCAGTTAGCTCAGTGCTGCTGTGACAACAGGGAAGGACAGGCTCAGATCAGATATGATATGGCTACCAATGCTTGTGCAATCCAGAACACCATGAACAGCAATACAAGAGACATTATTGACAGTCAGAATGCTGGAACAAGAGCCATTCTTGATTACCTTTGCAATGAAAAGATTTCTTCTCTTCAGGCTGAAAACAATGACCTCAGACGTGCTGCTTCTCAGGATCGCCAGAGTGCGCTTCTCACAACTGCAATGGCCTCTCAGACACAGCAGCTCATTAATGCGATTAATCCGGCACCGATTCCGGCATATCAGGTTCCTAACCCGAACGCATGTTACGGATGCGGATGCAACGCCGGATGTAATTGCTGATAACTTCATATCGAGAGTATCTTTCGATTGATTCGAATGTCGGCTTATGCCGTATTACACAGAGGGGCAGGCTGAGACCTGTCCTTTTGTGATATGAAAGGAGTATTTTTATGGCAGAATTTACAAATGTAGCTGCTCAGACTGTAGCAGCAAATGGAAATGTAGTATATTCAAACACAGCAGTTAAAGGCTCTAACTGCATTCAGCACAGAGAGGGAAGCGGAATTATTACGCTGAGAGGACTGACTAACCAGTGTAAAGCTAGATTCTTTGTGGATTTCTCTGGCAATATCGCAATTCCAACAGGCGGTACTGTCGGGGCTATTTCTCTGGCTATTGCAATTTCTGGTGAGTCTATATTATCCTCCCAGATGATTTCCACACCGGCGGCAGTAGACCAGTACAACAATGTGTCCTCTGGTATCTATATTGATGTACCTCGTGGATGTTGCGTTAATATCGCAGTAGAGAATACAAGCGATCAGGCTATTTCTGTTGCGAACGCAAATATTGTCGTAACCAGAGAAGCGTAGGAGGTGTGATTATGAGAGACATTAAAGACTTATGCGCAAGAATCGAAGATGAACTGTCCAAAATCGCTGATAATGGACTGACCACTGGAAATCTGGAAATGACATATAAGCTCATTGACATGTACAAAGACATAAAGAACACGCAGTATTGGGACAAAAAGGTGGAGTATTACAACGTCGTTCTTGATGAGATGCGTGGCGGATATAATGACGATTACAGCGAACGCGGAAGAAAGCGCGACAGCATGGGGAGATACAGTTCAAATGACGGAAGAATGATGCCGGATTACGACAGGGGCAGTTCTTATGCCAGACGTGGCGAACATTATGTCAGAGGACATTACAGTCGTTCTGACGGACGGGATGCTTACGACGACTATATGACACAGAAACAGAGCTATCGTTCCGGCAAATCCGAAGACTGTAAGAGGAAGATGCTCGCCGCTCTGGAAGAACATCTGGATGAACTCACAACAGAAATGAGCGATATGTCAAAGGACGCAGAGTGCCGGGAAGAACGTGATCTTGTTAAAAGATACGTAGAAAAACTCCGTGATATGCTCTAAAAACACAAAAGTGGTAGAGAGGTAGTTAAAAGAAATCTGTTATAATGTAATTGTACAGCAGGAAGCACAAATAAAACGGTTGTTTTGACATTTTCGTTTTAATCCTCCTTTCTTTAATTTTTGTAGCTGGTGCGCACGCTTTAATGGAAAGCTAAACAGGTTCGAATCCTGTCGTGCGTATTTGTCATCTGGCACGCAAGATGGCTCACCTCCTTGATTAAGGTTTTTGTTATTCATACTTTTCTTTAAAAAAGAAATAAATATCCGAAACAACTCGTGGCAGGCATGACACGTTAAACACCTTGCTAACCCGGGAGTCCGGGTTAATGGAATGTAGCTCAGTGGCAGAGCGGCTTACATATAGTGTGCCAGAGGTTCGATTCCTTTCATTCCATTATAGGTTTATCCTTATCCTGTGGACTGGAATTTAATCCAAATAGTCCCGAAAAGGTGTCCTCTGGGAAAGCGGCAACTATTGGCGGTGTTGCGGCGGACTGTAAATCCGTTCCCACGTGGTAAACATTGTAGGTTCAATTCCTATCTTTCCCATTACCTTGCCAGTGGTCTAACTGGCTTAATCCATTACCTGCGGCGGCAGGTCAATAAACACGACCAGGAGGATGTTATGCAGAAACTTATTGAAACATTGAAATCATTTGGAATCGAAATCCCGGAAGATAAACAGGCAGATGTAAAGAAAGCACTTTCTGAGAATTACAAGAATGCAAAGGAAGTAGCAAAAACCCTGTCAAAAGTCGAGGGAGAACGAGATAACTGGAAAGAACGTGCTGAAACAGCAGAAGAAACCTTAAAAGGTTTTGACGGTATCGACCCGGCAAATATCAAGACCGAGTTAGAGACTTGGAAACAGAAAGCGGCAGATGCAGAAAAAGAGTTTAATGCGAAAATCTATGACCGTGATTTCTCAGATGCTCTGAAAGCGGCACTCGATGACATTAAGTTTTCCAGTGAAGCAGCTAAGAAGTCGGTCATGGCAGACATCAAAGAAGCAGGACTCAAGCTGAAAGATGGTAAAATCCTTGGACTGAATGACCTGATCGAACAGATGAAACAGTCTGACGCATCTGCTTTCGTGGATGAATCTCAGCAGCAGGCTCAGCAGAATCAGGCAAGATTTACCACTCGCGTTGGACAGCAGCAGACACCGGGAAGCATGACCAAAAAAGATATCGAAGCAATCAAAGACCCGTCCGAAAGACAGGCCGCAATCGCTCAGAATATCCAGCTATTCCAGTGATTTTTTACACCGACTATACGCCAGAGTATAGCCGCTAACCCAATACCTTAACAACTATGGGTAGAAAGGATTTTTTATATGGCAGCAAAAGCTAATCTTATTATGACAAATGATATTCAGGTCACAGCACGTGAGATTGACTTCGTTACCAGATTCGAAAGAAACTGGCAGCACTTACGTGACATTTTGGGTATCATGAGACCTATCAAAAAACAGCCAGGCGCTGTACTGAAATCTAAGTACGCAGAGGGTACCTTGCAGAGCGGAAATGTTGGTGAGGGTGAAGAAATCCCTTACAGCAAGTTTACTGTAAAAGAAAAGAACTATGCGGAAATGACTATCGAGAAGTACGCAAAGGCTGTATCTATCGAAGCAATCAAGGACCACGGTTATGAGAATGCTGTTCAGATGACCGATGATGAATTCCTTTTCCAGCTTCAGACTGATGTTACCGGCAGATTCTATGACTATCTGAAAACCGGTACACTTACTTCCACAGAAACAACATTCCAGATGGCTCTGGCAATGGCTAAAGGCCGTGTTGAGAACAAATTTAAGCAGATGCACAGAAACGTAACTGGCGTTGTTGGATTTGTGAACATTCTGGACGTATATGAATACCTTGGAGCAGCTGAAATCACTATTCAGAATCAGTTCGGATTCCAGTATATGAAGGACTTTATGGGATTTAACACAATCTTCTTACTGTCTGACAGTGAAATCCCGAGAGGACAGGTTATCGCAACTCCTGTCGAGAATATCGTGCTTTACTATGTTGACCCGAACGAATCTGACTTCGCAAGAGCAGGACTTGTATACACCGTATCTGGCGAGACAAACCTGATCGGATTCCATACGCAGGGCAACTACCACACAGCAGTATCTGAAGCGTTTGCAGTTATGGGACTTACGCTTTTTGCGGAGTACATTGATGCAATTGCAGTAATCACCATTGATGAGACACCAACACTTGGGACTCTGACAGTAAATTCTGTAGCTGGAACAGCAAGTGGCGACACAAAAATCACTGTAAATCCGGCTAAGGAAAATGCCGGTAATGTGTATAAATACAAAGTTGCAGCAGATGCAGTAACTGTCGGATATGGACAGAACCTCAGAAACTGGAGTACTTGGGACGGAAAAGCCGATATCACAGCAGCAACCGGACAGAAGATTACAGTGGTTGAGTGCGACGGAACATACAAAGCACTGAATTCCGGAAGCACAAGCGTAACAGCGAAATCATAAACATAGGAGGTAACTGGCATGGCTTATGCAGATTATGAATTTTACACAACTTCATATTTCGGTTCAGTCGTGCCAGAAACCGGCTTTCCACGACTGGCAGAAAAAGCCAGTGATTTTATAGACACGATGACATTTGACAGGTTGGTGGATGGACTGCCGACAAATGAACGCTCACAGAAACGCATCAAAAAGGCGGTCTGTTCATTGGCTGAATTAATGTATCAGATTGAGCTTGCTGAAAAAAATGCTATTAATCAGGCGTCAGCAAGTGCGACCGACACGAATGTCGGGAACAAATCAACAGGCATTGTAACCTCTGTATCTTCTGGCAGTGAATCTATTTCTTATGCGACACCTCAGCAGATTGGGGCAAGCGCAAAGGAATGGAGTGCGGTATATGCCGTCGCCGGAGATGCGCAGAAAACGAACGACTTGCTTCTTAAGACAGCTTTACCGCTTCTGATGGGAGTAAGGACGGATGATGGAATACCAGTATTGTATGCAGGAGTGTAATTGATATGAAAGATTATGTCGAAGTAAATGATAAGAAATGTTGCGAAGTAGACAACTGCACGTGCGTAAAGCATAAAAATGGCAAAAAGTATTGTATGGGTTGCGGAAACGTAGTCCCAACCAGAAAGGATAAATAATGGACATTTCAACATTAGGCTCATGTATAGCAATCGTTATGATTTGCTACATCGTAGGAATGGGCTGTAAAGCATCAAAAAGAATCTCTGATGAATGGATTCCAGTAATCATGGCGGTTATTGGTGGGATTCTTGGAGCTGTCGGAATGGGAGTTATCCCGGATTTCCCGGCATCGGATTATATCACAGCAGTTGCAGTCGGTATGTTTAACGGATTGTCGGCAACTGGTGTGAATCAGGTTATTAAGCAGACAGTGCAGAAAGAATAATTAAGGAGAGGATATCATGTACGAAAAAACTTTGACGATTTTCAATTATTATGAGAGTCCGACGACAAGAGATGCGTACTGGTATCCTCATGTTTTATCCGGCGTTGACCTCATTACGGACAAGGGGGCAATTCTTAAAAGGTACGGACCAGACGCAACTGACAACGCACAGTCACACATTCGTTATACTGTTCAGAATGGCGATATAACCATTACTGATAAAGATGGCAAGATTCTTCCATGGGTGCCGCCTAAGGAGTGGAAACAGCAGATTAATAACGCTCTGGAAGATACTATCACATTCTCGGACGAATCGTTCTTCTGGGAGGGTGAGTGGACTGGCGGAACGGTAATTGACAGTGATTATCGGAACGGATTCTACCAATACATGAATGAGAACAGGGATAACGTGTTTAAGATTACCAGTGTAGGCGGTCCGTATACACTGATTCCACATTTTGAGATTCTGGGTAAGTAATATGAGCAAGATTCATCATTTCAAAGGATTCTCCGTAGTCGATGGAGATATGAAAATCAAGCTGAATATGGACAGGTTTTCCAGACAGTATCAAGAAGCCCAGCATCTCCTTGACGGAATGGTTATGGACAGCATGATAGAGTTTATGCCAATGATTTCAGGAGATTTTATTGACCGAACAAGAGTCAAAAGTACATCAATGCAAGGGACTGGATTTGTATGCGCGGCGGCGGCTCCTTATGGACGCTTTCTTTATTTTGGAAAAACCATGGTCGACCCCGCAACAGGTAGTACATGGGCAAGACACGATGCGGAAAAGGTTCTTGTGAGCCAGTATTCCGGTAAAACGAATGCAAAAGAGAATCTTCAATATACAAAATCACCGCATACTCAGGCACAAGCTGAATGGTTTGATGCTGCTAAACGACAATACGGTGATACATGGATTCGCAAAGTAAAAGCGCAGGCAGGAGGTGGCAGACATGGCGGATAAACCTATCGGAAAAGATGCGACCGGATATGAAATTCTGACAGATGCCATGAAAGCACTTCTGAATCAGTATCCGGGACTATACGAAAATGAAACAATCAAATTTGAGGAACTTGGCAAGGAATCAGGAATTGCGTTCTCAGCGGATAATGGAGCTTTGGTCTATAAGGAAAAAGAAGATGTCTGCGGCACAATGCATCAGGTATGCCAGTATCCATTTTATGTGGTATACCGAACAGCATCCGACAAGGAAAGGCAGAAACTATCTGTTCAGAAGTTCCTTGACAATCTCGGTAAATGGATATGCCGGGAACCAGTTATTATAAATGGTGCTGAGACACGCTTAAATGCGTTTCCTGAACTTTCTCAGGGGCGAGTGATAAAACGTATCACCCGTGACAACTCCTATGGTTTAGAGCCACAGGAGAGTGGCGTACAGGATTGGTTATTGCCATTATCGGTACGCTACGAAAACACTTATGAAGTAATATAACAAGTAATAACCGGCTGTTAATTGGAGATAGCCGCTAACCTACACAGCCTTTTAAAAGTTATAGGCAGAAAGGACATTTCTATGGCAGTTACAGGCAAAATTGACCGTAAATATATGGCTCATTATATCGATGCAGGTTCCCTCTGCGGAGGACTGACATCGAAATATGAACGCCTTGGAAAAGATCTGGAAGAGTACAATGTAGAACTCAATCCAGACACCGAAACATCTAAAAACATTCTTGGAGAATCCACATTCAAGCATAACGGCTACGAAGTTTCTTCTGACGCTGATCCGTTCTATGCAGACACTACTTCTGATTTGTTTACAGCGTTACAGAAGATTGTAGATGGACGTCTCAAAGACGATAATCTCAAAACAAAAGCAGTTGAGGTTCATCTCTGGACAGAAGCCACAGCAGGCAAGTATGAAGCATATCAGCAGGATTGCTACGTTGTACCAACCTCCTACGGCGGTGATACATCCGGCTATCAGATTCCGTTTACCGTGAACTATGTTGGAGAACGTGTCAAAGGAAAATTTGATATCAGTTCCGGTACATTCACAGCCGACAGCGAATAATTTTTAGGAGGGCATAGAAAATGGCAAAAACAATTAATACAAACATTGATGATGGGTTTCTTCTTTTCACATTCACAAACAAACAGGGTGAAGTGTTCTCTTCATTTAAACTGAACCCTACTGACATTAATGTTGCAGCAAGAGCGGAAGAATTGGAAACTTTCTTTGAGCAGGCTCAGGAATCTGTTAAAAATGTTTCTTCTAGTAAAGAGATGGCGGAGATTAATAAGCAGATTGAGGACAAAATCAATTATATGCTCGGATACGAAGCATCTAAGGATTTATTTAAAGAACCAATTACCGCAACAACTGTTTTTGGAAATGGTCAGGTGTTTGCCTATATCGTTCTGGACAAAATTAATGAAGCACTTACTCCGGAAATTGAAAAGAGAAAGAAAAAAATGCAGGAAGTGGTCAATAGGTACACGGAGAAGTATACAAAATGACCGCCTATGAGTTGCCCACCTCGCTGAATATAAGCGGGACGGATTTTTCTATCAGAACAGATTTTAGAGCAATCATTGATATTCTAATTGCAATGAATGATCCGGAGCTGAGTGAGCAGGCAAAAGCGGTGGTTATGTTGCAGATTTTGTTTGAAGATTGGCAAAATATACCGCCTGAGTGCCTGCCTGAGGCTTCCCAGAAGGCCTGTGAGTTTATTGACTGTGGTCAAGTTGACGATAGTCCGAACAAGCCTAAACCTCGCTTAATGGATTGGGAACAGGATGGAGATATGATTATTCCGGCAATCAATAAGGTGGTTCATAAAGAAATCAGATCCATACCGTATATGCACTGGTGGACATTTTTCGGGTATTTCATGGAGACTGGTGAATGCCTGTTTGGTACTGTTGTTGGAATCCGTAGTAAAAAAGCAAAGGGTGAGCGACTGGACAAATGGGAAAAGAAATTCTACCAGGAAAACAAGAACATTATTGATATAAAAACACGTCTCAGCGAAGACGAGCAAGCTTATAAAGATAAACTAAATGAGATGTTAAACAGAGAGATGGAGGGGTAACGAATAATGGCAGAGAAGATAACTTTTAACACAGGCGCTAAGAGTTATGAGATTGTAGATCAGGATGGAAATGAGCTGGGAGTATTCCGGTTTATTCCTACAGATGTTGGAATCTTGAATAGATACAAAGAGACAGCAGCGTTTTTCGCAAGTATAGGTGACAAAATAAAAGGGGATGACCTGGAAGAGATTCTTCCTGAGCTGGAGAAAGAAGCTGGGGAAAAGATAGATTTTCTGTTTGGTGCTCCTGTATCGGAGAATTTCTTTAAAATTACTCATCCATTTACAATTCTGGAAGATGGACAGACATTTGCTGAACAGATTATCACTGTAATTGGTGGAATCATTGAAAAGGAATTAGCTGAAAGAGAAAAGAAGCAGCAAGAACGGATTGACAAATATACTGCTAAATACGCAAAAAAAGACGAAGAAAAATAAAAACGGCGGGCTGTTCTGGAAACAGGATAGCCCTAATTTATAACCCGGTACTGGTAATTGAGAATCGGTACCCTGACCTCAAATAGTTGGGAGGTGGATAATATGGCCGCTGATGGCTCAATCATCATTGATACCAGGATTCAGACGGATGGTCTTTCCAAAGGCTTAAACACGATTAAAGCAGGAATGACAAGGATTACCGCCCAAGTATCAAAAATGGGAGAAGCAGCAAAAAATTCATTTCAAAGACAAATTGCGACAGTCAACAGTCTTTATCAAAGCTATGAAAAGCAAGAAAGAAAAGTTACTGAATTAAAATCTAAGCTGGATGAGCTGGGTAAAAGCAAAATAGAAACAGAAGGATACAAGCAGATTTCGGATCAGATCAAGGCGCTTGAGACAGATTTTGAAAAAGTAGAATCTAAGCAGCGCGAATGGATTGATATGGGATTTCCGATTGATTCTGGGCCTATCAAAGAACTGGATAAGCAGTTGGATGAAATATGGGCGGACATGGAGATGCTGCAGAAAAAACAAAAGGGGATGCAGGTATCCGGCAGTGCGTACATAGATCCTAAATCAACAGATGTCTATAAAAATACATTGCAGAAGTACGATGAGGAATCACAGAAGCTGGAACGTACAAACGGAAGGCTATATTCTTCATACAATAATCTAAAGAAAAAAGTAGAGGAATATCAAAAAAAGAACAATAAGCTTGTTCTGGCAATGCAAAATCTGCAGAAAGCCGCTGCGCGTGTAGGCGCAGTCATGAAGAACATTGGCTCTGCTTTAAAGAGTGCAGGATCGGCTGTAAAAAGCATGGTCTCTGCTATGAAAAAAGCAGTGGAATCTATGTTTAATTTTGATAAGCAGACGAAACGCTCTAAGGCAGGCCTGGGCAAGATGCTGGGAATGTCCCTATTGTTTTCGGGTATGTTCCGGGCTATAAATGCCGTTGGTGACGGGGCAAAGACAGGAATTCAGAATCTTGCTAAGTATTCTAATACTGCAAACGCAGCAATGTCTTCACTGATGTCCAGTATGACAAGATTAAAGAATTCTTTTGCAACAGCATTCGCGCCAATATTGGCAACAGTTGCACCGATTCTTGTTAAGTTTATTAACCTTATGTCAGATGCGATTACCCGCGTAGGCATGCTGATTGCAGCATTAACTGGGCAAAAAACTTTTACAAAAGCAATAGGCGTTCAGGAAGATTATGCTGCCAGTTTGGATAAAACAGCGGATAGCGCTAAGAAAGCCGCAAAGGAAGTAAAAGGATATCTTAGTCCGATTGATGAACTTAATAGATATGAAGATGGCGTAAACAGTGCAGGGACAATCGGCGGGAACAAATATACTGGCCCATCTGCTGGTGATATGTTTGAAGAAGTTCCTATCACAAGTTCTATAAAGGGAATGGCTGATAAAATCCGAAAGCTCATTAAAAAAGAGGACTGGGAAGGACTGGGGGCTTATATTGCCAGTGGCATTAATAAAGGCCTGCAGAAAATTTATGATGTGATTAATTGGAACAATGTTGGACCCAAGATCACAAAATTCTGCGATGCTTTTACAAGAACATTTAATAGCCTGGTTGATCATATTGATTGGGATTTGTTAGGACGTACTGTAGGAGCTGGAATTAATACTCTTGTGAATACTATGAATCTTCTGATTACAGGAATAAATTGGAAGAATCTTGGAAAGAAATTCGCAGAAGGCATTACCGGTCTGGTTCGTGAGGTGAACTGGAATAATCTTGGACAGCTGCTTGGCAACATGTTCATGATTTCTTGGAAGATATTCAGCGGATTTGTTCATAATCTTCCTTATGCTGATATTGGAAAGGCGGTTGTGGATGCGCTGAACGGTGCTTTTTCGACTGTTTCATTTTCAGAGATAGGAGATGTACTTGCTACTGGACTTAACGGTGCGTTTACAACTCTTTACAATTTTGCTGTCAATTTCAACTGGAAACAGATGGTTGATAATATTGCGGGTGGAATCAATACTTTTGTATCAAAATTTGATTGGAAAGGCAATGGACAGAAGCTGGAAATATTCCTGAACAATTTATGTACTTCTTTGGTTGAACTGGCTCAAAAAACAAATTGGGAAGAAGTAGGGAAAGGAATAGGAACATTCTTAAGCCAGATTGATTGGAGCAAGCATCTGTGGCAGGTCATTGAAGCAATCAAAACAACGATCGGAGGTCTGTTTGATGGGTTGGAAGAGAGTGGTACAGCCGGTAAAATAGCAGCTTTTCTCGGAAAAGCATTTATCGCTGTAAAGATTGCGAATATAACAGGGATTGGCAGTCTGGTAAAGTTACTGATTGAAGCAATAGGAAAAAAGATAATCGGATCTGAAGCAGCAGCGTCTCTTTCCGGAAGTCTGACATCTGTACTGGGAAAAGCTGCCAGTACGGCAGCGGGCGGATTTGCTTCCCTTGCTTCATCTCTTGCCCCATTGGTAGGAACGGCAGGATTGATCGCGGCGGTAGCTACGGCGGCAATTGTAGGAACAGAAAAACTGGCAGGATTTATAGAAACTTTACAGGGTGGAAACGGCGTTCTGACACAGGCGGGTGGATATCTTCATGATTATGCTGGGGCAATGAGTTCCTCGAATGTAATAACCCAAAAGCAGGCAGAAGACCTCTGGAAGTTAATTGAAGCCGATGAAAGTGCAGGAAAATCCAATGCTGAAATGTATGACAGCTTTATCCATAAGTTAGCAGAATATGGAATATCTGCTGAGCAGGCGAAAACAATACTTGAACAATATGGTGCTCAGGCAGGCGTAACAGGTACCTTCGTAGAAGATATGACCAATAAAGTGCTGGCATTGGGACAGGGATTCTCTGAAAGTGCAGGACAGATTGATCTCTCTTCGCTGAGCGCGAAAGAAGCAATTAGTGTTTTATCGGACACTCTTTATACATTAAGCCTAAAAGGGAACGAATTTAGCGGAACCTATCAGGGAGTCAGAAGCCAGCTTCAGGACACTGGCGGAAGTGCCAAGAGCGCGCAGGATGCTTTGAACATGGTTTACACTGCTTTGAAGAATGCAGGTGTACCACTGGATGATCTGAATGCAGCATTAGGGGCAGAGTTTCCGGCTGCAACTACGGCGGTTACTACAGCGGTAGATACCAACATTGTCGGAGCGCAGGAGAAGATTTCTTCATCAATAAAGACTGCTCAGACTGATGTGGAAGAGGCTACAGCCGGAATTAAGTCCAGTACAGAAGAAAATTTTGCAGGAGTAAATGATTCTACAGTGCTTAACTGGGGAAATTCTGCAAAAGAGGTAAAAACGAATGTACGGGCCATGAAGATACAGGCCAACTTAAGTCTCAGCGAGATGACCAAAGGCGTTAAAAGTCAGTTCCAGAGTCAGTATAACATCATGACAAAAAAATGGAAAAATGCCAGTGACGAAATCAATAGGACGATTGGAAGTATGTCAAGCTCGATTGACAAAAGTCTTTCTTCCTTGGTTGGCAAAGTAGAAAGCTATGGATCCAGAATGGAAAGTAGTCTTTCCGGAGCAATATCCAGGGCGGCAGATAAAATCAGTATTACATTGAATAATATTATATCTAAAGTAAACGGTATGATTAATAACATAAACAGTGCAATCTCAGGAATTGAAAGAGGCTTTACGTTTTCATATAATGTGGAGCTTCCTAATGGCGGACGCCGATGGGGAAATTATTCCATGAGCCTTCCAAGAGTAAACTCAGTTCCTTATCTGGCCAGTGGCGCAGTTATTCCGCCAAGGTCAGAATTCCTTGCGGTATTAGGTGACCAGAAAAAGGGAAATAACCTAGAAACACCGGAAAGCCTGTTGCGTCAGATCGTCCGGGAAGAGTCAGGAAAAGGACAGGGAGATGGAAACACTTACAATGTTACAGTCAATGCATCCGGCAGAAAACTGTTAGATATTATTATCAGTGAAGCTGAAATGAGAAGAAATCGAAACGGGAAAAACCCATTTGAGTTAGCGTAAGGAGAAAAAAATGGCGCAGGAACAATTTAAAATAGACAACGTTGTTATAAGAGCACCGGATAGTTACAAGCCGGTGTTCGCAACCACTTCTACAGAAGACTCTAAAAGAAGTCAGGATTTGATTATGCACAATACACCAATGGGAACAATTGGCGGATACGATATGCAATGGGGTGAACTTACGTGGACTGAAATAGCAACCATACTAAATACTGTACTTAACAAAAGTCAATTCACATTTCACCACAAAGACCCAACTATTCCGGGAAGATGGGTAGACAGAACATTCTACGCATCAAATTTTAATATGGCTGCGCAAACTCTGAAAGATGGGGAAGAAAAGTGGACAGATTTGTCTATTAATGTAAGGAGGGTTGAGCCGATTTGATAAATGTATCTACTCAGTTGAAGAAAGAATCTCTTACAAACAGAAATTATTACGTGACAGCAAATGTTACATTGTCAAATGGCGCAACTCTTAAGCTAGGCAAAAAAGACTTTTATCTGTCTGGAAATAGTCTCGTAGATTCAGCAGACTCTGGGGACTTCCCGGTGGGCGTAGCAATAGAAAAAACGGCAAGCTTATCATTGGTAAATGATGACGGACGCTTTGACGGATATAATTTTAATGCTGCAAGGTTTGTTATCTTTCTCAATGTGCAGTTATCTGACAAGATAGAAACTATAAAGAGAGGTACTTACATTGTATCGAAAAAGCCCGCAACAGCAAGCGAAATAAGTCTTTCTCTCTTAGATAAAATGCATAACGCTGATAAGGCATATGATTCTAATCTGTCTTTTCCTTGTACAGTCAAGGAACTGCTCTCAGAATGCTGCCAACAATGTGGAATCACTCTTGGAGATGCAATGTTTCCAAATGCGGACTTTCAGATTCAGAAAGCGCCATCTAATGCGACATACCGTACAGTAATCGGAATGTGTGCCGGGATAGCCGGTGGAAATGCAAGAATCGACGAAAATGACTTACTCAGGATTATTACGTTTGATAAGACATTTACCAATACGACTATTTACGATGGTGGAGCAGTAAAAAATTGGACAAGCGGCGATGATCTGGATGGTGGCACACTTAATCCATGGACAACAGGGACTGTGGTTGATGGTGGTACGTTAAGCAATAACGATTATCACGCGTTATTTTCAATTCAGAATCTACAATATGACGTGGACGATGTTATTGTAACAGGCGTCAAATACGTAGAAGATGAGACCGAATATATGTCGGGTCAGGACGGCTATGTAATTACTATTGACAACCAGTTACTGTCAGGAAATGCACAGGCAGGAGTCGAAGCTATTGGAAATCAATTAATCGGTTTGCGAATGCGTCCTTTCTCATGTGACGGAATTGCCAATGGATACGCCACTTTCGGCGATTCAGTTGAGTTTATCGACACTAAAAATCGTGTCTTTAGATCATTTGCAACTAATGTAGAATTTGTGTTCGGTGGCTCAACATCATGGAGCTGTAGCGCAAAGAGTGCTGAAGAAGATGCAAGTGAGTTTATTGGTGATCAGCAAGCAGCGGTAGAGCAGTCAAAAAAAGATATAGAAAAGAAACTATCTGCCTATGACGTAAAGCTCAAACAGATGAATGAACTTGCAGCAAACACGCTGGGTTTCTTCTATACAGAGGAAGCACAAGAAGATGGTTCCGTAATTACGTACCGACATGATAAGCCTACACTTGCTGATTCTAAAGTAATTTATAAGACAAGTGCTGATGGATTCTTCTTGTCAGTAGACGGCGGTCAGACATGGAAAGCCGGCTTTGATAGTAATGGAGATGCCGTTCTGAATATTCTCTATGCCATCGGTATTCAATCAGAATGGATTAACACGAGAGGTTTTACAGCAAAAGACAATAAGGGGAATACGACATTAAGAATAGATGCCGACACAGGCGCTGTCACATTAGAGGTTGAAAACTTTACACTGAAAAGTAGAACTATTGAACAGATCGCCAAGGACGTTGTGGATGGGACAGTTCGTAATGTGACTATCCCAAACTATTATGGCACGTATACACCAACATTGCAGAACTATCCGGCATCTGAGTGGAAAAGTGAAGAATATAAAAAGCATGACGGCTCGATATTCATGAACTTCTCTACAAGCCAGGTATATATGTTTTCTGGGACTGAAGGCGCTTGGCGGGAACTGGATGCTGAAAAAATTGTCAATTTTGAAAGAGTTTTTAACGCTTTAACGGATAACGGTAAGCAAGAGGGAATTTATATGCAGAACGGACATCTGTATATAAATGCTTCCTATATTAAGTCCGGACAGATTTCAGCTGATTTGATTAATCTGAAGAACATCAACGTTACAAACAGTTCTGGAGTATCAACATTTGCGATTGATAACTACGGAAATGTTACGCTCAGACCTAATACATTCGTGTTAGCAAACGGCGACACAATATATAGTGTTGCTGAAAATAAAGCTTCGACAGCGTTATCGAATGCGAATCGCTATACAGACAATGCACTTAGTAATCTCGACATAGGGAAAATGTCAAAACAAGAGATTATTGATGTGTTAAGCGATAACAGCAGTAATAAAGGTCTGTATCTATCAAATGGCAATGTGTACATGAATGCCGATTATATTAACACAGGCGAATTAGCAGGATGGAAAGTTGGAATTAAAAAGCTTTCAGCAAGTGGCACATATGGAGAAGTAACGCTAGACGCTTCAACTGGAGAGATCTATTCAGAGACGAATACAGGAGTATATGTGCCGGGGTATGGCACGTTGTATGGAACGCGAATTAGAGGAATCGATCTTTATACAGGAACCGTACACGCAAGCTCGGTCTCGGTTGATACCAGTGTTTCGGCTGACAGCGTTTCGACATCAAAAAAAGTTAAAGCAGGCACGCACGTAGAAGCCAGTGGACATTTCTATAGCGTCGGAACAGGAACGGACCTTGCAGATGCTTCTATCAGAGGGAAGCTGAAAGTAAGCGGGACAAAATCAAGATCAGTTTCGACGATAGACTATGATGAACAGCTCTTTTACTGCTATGAAATGCCAACCCCATTCTTTGGAGATATCGGTGAGTCTGTAATATCGGATGACGGGACTTGTATGATTGACATAGATGATATCTTTCAGGAATCTGCAAATGTCGGCATTAAATATTATGTGTTCTTGCAAAGAGAAGGAGAAGGCGACTGCTGGATAGCTGATAAAGAGCAAAATTATTTTATTGTAAAAGGAACTCCGGGACTTAAATTTTCGTTCGAAATCAAAGCAAGACAAGCTGAATATGAACATATGCGATTTACTGACCCGGGAGATACGGCTTATACAGACGCAAGAGATATAGAAATCCCGGAACCAAATTATGAATCAGAAGAAACAGAGATCTCGGAACCAGATTATGAATCAGAGCTTATTAACGACAGATTAAGCATTATCAATCAAATGGAGGTAATATCATGAAGAAGATTTTAACAAGTTTTATGAATCTTAGCACTGGAGAAGGAAGTCGAATTGCATATACATATTCAGAAGTAGATGAGAATACAGGAAGTATTATCAGTCAGAATAATAAAGGCAATTTCCTTGTAATGAATGACGATGTGCAGAAAAATCTTGATTCCGTAAAGGATTACATAAAAAATATTTTCCTTTCATAAGGAGGTAAGTCTAATATGGCCAATACATACACAATACAATTCCGGCGCGGTATGTACGCCGATTTTGATGCGTCGAAAATTCGTCCCGGAGAACCCGTTGCGATTCTTGGCAATGACCCGTCCGTTCCATCTGGTAAAGCCTTATACATTGCATTTGCGGCTAATGATGTAAGGCGGTTGTGTTCCATTGAGGATATTTCAGAGATGGTTAATGCCGGAGAATTTGTTGGTCCGCAGGGTCCAAAAGGTGATAAAGGAGATGTTGGACCAGCTGGTCCGCAAGGTCCACAAGGAGAGCAAGGAGAAAAAGGTACACAGGGTCTAAAAGGAGAACGAGGAGAAAAAGGTGTACAGGGTCCTACTGGCCCGCAGGGTCCCAAGGGCGAAAAAGGAGATAAGGGCGATCCGGGAGAAAAGGGCGTGGATGGCACCGTAGCATTTGAATCGCTGACACCTGAGCAGAAAGAATCACTGAGGGGTGTCTCTATCACAGCGGTCAGTATCGACGTAGATGGAAATTTGACAATAACATTTTCAGATGGTGATAGTGAAAATGTTGGAAATATTATAGGGCCTCAAGGAGTGCCGGGTCCAAAAGGTGATAAAGGAGATGTTGGACCAGCTGGTCCGCAAGGTCCACGAGGAGAAAAGGGCGAACAAGGAAATGACGGAACATCTCTTAATATCCTTGGTACAAAAGAATCTGAGGCGGACCTTCCTCTGAGTGCGGGGAAGAACGATGCGTATTTAATAGACGGAGAAATGTGGGTTTTTGACGGCACGAATTGGAACAATACCGGTAAGATTCAGGGACCGCAAGGCCCACAGGGTCCGGTTGGACCGCAAGGAGAAAAGGGAGAGGTTGGGGACGCAGGGCCTAAAGGAGACAAGGGCACTACATTCGTCCCAAGTGTGGATACTGATGGAAACATAAGCTGGAGTAACACTGATGGAATTGCCAATCCCGAAACAGTAAACATCAAAGGACCAAAAGGAGATAAAGGGAGTGACGCGACTGTCCCGATTGCTACAATTGAAATTCTTGGTAAGGTTAAACCTGATGGTAAGACAACATTCGTGGATAAAGACGGAACACTCCACGCAAAAGGCGGTGGCACAACCGTTACTCCTCCCAAACCCGTAAACAACCCAACAATCGAGAACGCAAACGCATCTGTCACAATTAAATGGCAAGACCCTGAAAATACGGTAACCAGTGGCTCAACAACCTCTACATGGGCTGGTACAAAACTTGTAATGAAAGAAACGGGCTATCCTGCAAATCCAGATGACGGAACACTTGTGGTTGATAATACAGTTCGTGACAAATACAAAACCACAGGCTATACCGTCACAGGGCTGACAAACGGTAAAAAATATTACTTCGCACTGTTTCCATACAACACTGATGGCGTATACAACTACGATGCAGGAAACAGACTTCTCGGCGAACCAGAGGATTTGAAGATTGTCACATTCGCCGACGGAACGGATGCTGAAATCGCAAAGATGATTGAAGCGCACTACGCAGGTAAAATCAATATCAGCGATTATTGGGCGGTTGGCGACAAGAGAACCATCCATCACAATGCCATGGATGCAACAGGCGTGAGTGAGTCGCACAAAGCAAATAATTATGCCTATATAATTATCGGAATTGAACATGATGACTTAGTGACTGCTATCAATGGCAAGACCAAGGCTGCTATTACAATTCAGACAGAACGTATGCTGTATTTAGACACTACGACAGAATATGATAACTCCTATGATGCATTGCATGAATATGGTTATATGAACAGTTCAAACACAAATAGTGGTGGTTGGGAAGGCTGTGCAAGACGTGCATGGTGCAATAATGTGTACAAGAAATGCTTGCCTGCTTATATTCAGAATATGATGAAGCAGGTCAAGAAGTTGACATCTGCGGGAAGTCAAAACAGTACAATTAAGATTTCTAATGACTATGCGTTTTTGCTATCTGAAATTGAGATTTTTGGCAGAATAACGCATTCTTTCGCAGGAGAAGGAAAACAGTATCAGTATTTTAAGAATGCGACTGCTAATAATTATAAGAAACCGCGTTATGGCAGTATTTACGCATCTGGCTACTATTGGGAACGTTCGCCTCGCTCCGCCGGCAACCACTTCTGCGGTGTGAGCATAGACGGGAGTGCGAGCTACGACGACGCCAGCAGTGCTTACGGTGTTGCCCCCTGCTTATGCATCTAAAATCCTATCAAATCCCATCTACCGCCGTAAAGCAGTTAAAAGGATTTGCGACAATCGGGAAAGCAAATTAATGAATTATTTATAGCTGAATAGCTAAGAACAGGAGGTGCATATGGATAAAAAGGAAATTGCAAATATCTATAAAGCCATTAATCGGGTTTCAAACAGGCTAAATGAGATGTCTGAGAAGTTAGACGTTGTGATGCGGATGCTTAATGCGGAATCTAATCGTAAAATTCTGATTAATGGTGATGGTATTGACGGTCTGGCTGAATTTGTATCAACGCACGATTCAGCACTTGATGAACTAGCAACTTTAGTTGCAAGCATTGGAGGTGAGAATAATGGTTAAATTTTTCGAAGAACGAGTAATTAATGGCTTAAAAAAATGGACAGATGTTCCTGAGTTGTGGAATAAGAAGGTAATTGAAAGACTTCAAAAGGATGGCTATGTACTGAATGAGGATGGGACAGTAACAGAATCAAAACCAGGAATAGTGAAATAAAATACGTGCAAGGGAGAAAATATGGAAATTAAAGGAATTGACGTATCATCTTATCAGAGTAAGCCAGACTGGGCGAAAGTATTGAATTCTGAAATCAAGTTTGCAATATTGAGAATCCATCAAAAATCTGGAACTGATTCCTCTTTTGAGCATAACTACAAAGGATGCAAGTCAAATGGAATCCTTGTCGGCGGATATAAATACAGTTACGCTCTGACACCGGCGCAGGCAATTGATGAAGCTGAGAGCGTAATTTCTGTTCTTGGCGGACGCGGAATGGACTTTCCAATCTTCTACGACCTTGAATGGAGTCAGCAGAGAAATCTTGGAAAACAGGCGATTGAGAATATTGCAGTAGCATTTCTGACCAGAATCAAAAAAGCCGGTTATAAGGTCGGTATCTACTGCAATCTTGATTGGTACAATAACGTTCTGTCAGACACCCTGAAAAAGTACGATTGCTGGATTGCTCGTTATCCGGCTAGTGATAATGGCTCTGTACAGGAAAGATTGCGTCCATCTGTTGGTGTAGGCTGGCAGTATTCCAGTAGAGGAAAAGTATCCGGCATTAGTGGTAACGTTGACATGGATGTATTCTATAAGGATTACAAAGAGGAGGTTTCTGCAATGGATAAAGCTATTGAAAAAGTGATTCTCATTGCAAAAAATGAGATTGGATACCTTGAAAAGAAGAGCAATAGTCAGCTCGACAGCAAGACTGCAAACGCCGGTTCGAACAACTATACGAAGTACTGGCGAGACATTAAGCCATCATATCAAGGACAGCCTTGGTGCGCAGCATTCGTGAGTTGGTGTTTTATGGAAGCATTCGGACAGGAAAAAGCAAAAAAACTGTTGAAGCACTGGCCCTATGTTTACTGCCCAACACTTGGTAATCTGTTTACAAGGAACGCTAATCCAAAGATCGGTGATATTGTAATTTTTTATCATAATGGAACTTTCACTCATACCGGCATCGTAACAGCTGTAATCGGAGACAGGTTCTATACTATCGAGGGAAATACTTCTGGTGTATCTGGAATTATTGCAAATGGTGGTGGTGTCTGTGCAAAGAGTTATCTTAACAGTCAGATGCCCGGAACTAAGTTCTGCACACCGGATTACAGTATTGCATCTGATGTATCTGTACCCGCAAAATCTGAAAATGCATTACCTAATACCGCACAAACAGGAGAGAAATATATGTTTAATCCAGAAACAGTAAAAGCAGGAGACAAAAACACATCTGTGCTCCTCTTACAGGAAATTTTAAGAGCCAGAGGCTTTAAAGGTAAAAACGGCAAAGCCCTGAAACTTACATGGACGGCAGATGCAAACACGATTTACGCTCTGAAAGCTTATCAGGAATCCAGAAAAGAAGTTCTGGAAGTGGACGGAATCTGTGGACCCGCTACATGGAAAGATTTGATTGCTATATAAAAACATCCCGGGGTTAATTCCCCGGGAACTTTATTTATAAACATATTTAGTATCATTTCGGAAGTTTTAGACTGTTATCGTTAGACACACGTTAGTCACAAATAAAAATATTGTTTCCTAATATAATAGTGTCCAAAATACTGTATTTACAGGCATTTTCGCAAATTCTAAAGTCTTATTTGTTAGTCACAAACAATAAAATTAGAATAATGAAAATGAAATGTAGGAAATCCTTGTAAAATCGCTGAAAACGTTGATTTTAATAGGGTTTCCGGCATTTCGATAATGATATTTCGGTTGTCTTAGAAAGATTAAAATGGGTTCCGTTAGTCACAATTAGTCACAAATGGAACTTTTATCTTTTCGATTTCTGCCCGGAGTTCTTCCAGTGTTCTGTGGCCGTACACAGCATTTGTAACATCTCCGCCAAAGGAGTGGCCAAGCATTCGCTTTCGATCATTCTCACGGACACCATATTTTTCGCACAATGCAGAAAAGGTGTGCCGGCAGTCGTGCGGCGTGTGTTTCGGATTGCCGACTATTCCTAAGCGTTCCAGTGTAGGATAGAACAGTGCTTTTCTGTGATGTTGCTGAGTATATACGCATAGTTTCCCATCTTGTGTCAGCACTTTCTGTTCGACAAAATGATACACAGCAGAATGTATCGGGACAATTCTGTTTTTACCGGCTTTTGTTTTGATTCCGCCTTGAAAGTATTTCTCTTCCAGGTTGGTTGTAAGTTTTAACACTTCACCGATTCGCCATCCAGAGTAGCACATAATAAGAATGAGCTGCACTTCTGGGTCGTTCGCATTATTCCACAGTACTTGTATCTCCTGATCGGAAAAGGGCGTTCCATGTTCGGTGTCATTATCAGCATTGACATGGACATATAATGCCTTATTTTCCGTTACGATTTCTGAGTATACGGCATATTTGTACATCTGCTTGAACAGAGTCAAAATAGCCATCTGGCTTTGCTTTTTCAGCTTACAATCATCAATAACCTTTTGCATATCAGGAGCCTTTAAATCTTCGAATATGCGATTATGTAGAACAGTACAGTTTGTATAAGCTGTCCGATATGCTTCCTTTGAACTGTATGACAGTTTTGTCCCCTCTGGGAACTTCCACGCATAAAACTGTTCGTATACCTCTGAAAACGTCAATTTCTTAATTTCCGGGTGCTTTCCTTCGGCACCCTTGATTGTATTGTAGTCGGCAATCAAACGGCTTATAAGAGTATCTATGTCCGTTGTAGGGGATACCTCAAGAGTCCGTTCCATGCCGGGTTGGTATGTTCCGGCTTTGTAAGCTGTCAGGACAGTGAAGCCTTTTATCCAGTCGTCAACGTAGCAGATCGCAGGCGGACGTTTTAGTTTACCATTATCGCCCAGTGTAGCTGGTGGATGCACTGCGAAGCAGTTTCTCCGATTCTTGCCAAGGTAACGGATGCTGCCAAAACTATTTGGAAGTTTCGGATATTTTTTTCTTTTCTTCGACATTTTATTCCTCTTTTCTTTATAGCTGTTTTTAGGTATAAAAATAACAGTCGAACAAATTTTCTGGGTTGTTCGACTGCTCCGAAGATGATACAATATGTTTGCCAGAATATTACATTTCTTCGGAGATGTATAAATGCCGTCTCGGTACGCCAATACCGGGGCGGTTTTTTATTCTATTTAATTAACGGTTACATTGAATATAGCTGAATATTTGTCTGAATCTGAATATCCATTGTCTGAATATTGGTCAATATAGATTTTGAAATTTCCTTTGTGATTTACACCAATACATTCCTGTGCATGACATTTAGCACCTACTGGAATCTCTTCTGGATAATAAGTTGGTGAATTTGGATAAGTGTATCCGGTGTATCCCTGAGAATCAATATATTTATATAATCCTAAAGACATATATAAGCCATCAAAATCTGAAGAATGGTATCCAATATTTTCATAGGTGTAATCTACTAAATATACGGCCGCCGGATTGGTACTTGAATAAGGGTTTCTTTCGCTCATTTCAGTAACTGAATTGATTGTGAATTTCCATTGTCCTGGAACCGTCCAAGTCTGCCCCATGTTGTATGTTTGAACTGATGGTCTCGGAGCTGGTGTAGGCTGCACATAAGGTTTTATGGCATTTACAGTGGTTACAAACTCCATTGTTGATACTTTTCCTGTTATGGTCGCGCAACCGACTGATTTACCATGAATCTTTCCACCAGATGTTATTGATACAATGGATGGATTGGAAGAAGTCCATTTGACTTTTTGCTTTGTGCCGCTGATCTTGAACTGATATGATTTGCCTAAGTCAATAACGGAAATGAATTGCTTCCATTTCGGAACTTCTGATGTGAGTTTGCACTTATAAACAGTTCTTCCTTTTTTGGCAGTGATTACAGCAGTTCCTTTTTTCTTTGCAGTTACAACGCCTGAGGATGAGACGGAAATACATTTCTTGTTGGAACTTGTCCATTTATATCCTTTTCCCAGTCCTTTGAATTTAGCCTTTTCTGATTTTAAAATGTATGCAGTTACTGTTTTGCCTTTTTTCAAAGTAATCGAGGTTCGGTATGAATAGTATGTAGGTACTATGTTTGGACTTCCTCCGGTATTGGTTCCGTCCCCGAACTCACTTGCCGTCGCTGGTATGCTGCATAACAGCAAGCATAGCATGAGCAAAAGCGAAATTACTTTTGAAAATCGTTTCTTCTTCATAAAGCCCCTCCTATTATATGATTTTCACCACACTTCGCACTTTTTATGCGGATTATGTATTTTGTACCGCTGATTTTGCAATATTATGTAAAGTACGGTTATTCGTGGTATTTTTATTTTATCATTTTAAGAGCATATTGTAAAGATTTAGAACGAAATAGAGTGATTTAGATGAAAAAGAAATGCTTTTTTCTATAAAATAGTGAGAGTTCATGTATATTATTGGCAGTTGCCAAGAGTCGGAATAGGTGGTATAATAGCAAAACGAACTAATGTTCTGTTCTATTTCCCACAGCCGAACATATACTGTAGTGTAGGTGGTAGTTGCGACAGGGAGGGTTATTTATGGATTATAAGAAAGAGATTATTGAACTAATAGAAAACTGTGATAATATTCATTGGCTAAAAACGATATATGCATACATAAAAAGATTAATAGGATAACAAAGAAAAAGACAAGGGTTTGCGCATTGCCCTTGTCTTTCTTTTTTTTACTTATTGGAAATCATGTCAATCAGCTCTTCGAGTTTGTCCCATCCATCATCGTCCAATCTGGCTAATGCAGATACAAGACGGTGTCTAAATGAATCTTCGCCGGATTTCTGTATGTCTGCGAGCATTTCTGCAATTTCTTCATCTTTGCTCTTTGGAATAAACATACTTCCCTTTCCTGTTCTGAGCCATTCTTCACTCACTCCATTATTTGCCAACATTATTACATGCTGATCTGTTACTTTCCTACGCCCTGATTCAATATCAGAAACGCCAGACTTTGTAATTCCAAGAAGTTCGCCGAATTTCTCTTGACTTAGATTCATTGCTTTGCGCAATTCTTTTATTCTGTCATTCATAATATCCCCCTTTCATTTAATACTATACCACCTCTGTGCGGAAATGTAAAGAAGAAAAGTTCGCAAACCGAACAAAAAATTGTTGACAAGGTTCTTTATGCGTGATATTATATACGCATACCGAACAAGGAGGTGAAAACAACGAGCCAAATAAAAAAGTTTTTCCACTGGTACTTTTTTGAGCCAAGGAAAACATTACTGGAATGGTTCATGGCAAAATTCCCAAACTTTCCATTATATGTATCAATAGCATCTTTGCTGCTGATAATGTTTCGCTCAGAAATGGAATCTTGCATACGTCATATCCGGCAAATAGGGAAACAATTGATATTACTGTTGGGATTACAAATCTAATTCGTTCTTTACGCTTGATTCGAAAGTACATTTTGCAATTTCGGTTCACGGTATAAACTCCGTGATCTCGGTCAAGCAGACCTAGGCGGTTCAGATAGTCTAGTGTCTGGTATCTAAAGAAACGATTAGATTTGATAATCGGCAACAAGTAGAGAGTTATTCGCTCACTAAAGGATAACTCAATGTTAGAAAAGTCAATATTTTTCATTTTAATCTCCTCTCATAGGAGAGTATATCACAAGAAAGGAGTGAGTGCATTGTCGGAGAAAGAAAAAAGAATCGTTGAAAAGCTGAAAGATGCGATTCCTAAGATGTCAGAATTTGACAAGGGTTACATTCTCGGCAAGACGGAAAGTTTTTCTGAGAAAAAAGATGATTCTGATCAGAAAGAAGAGACCAAGAAAGGAGCATAAATGGACGCATTACAATTTAACAAAGCCGTCAGCCAGCACTGCAAGGAATCTGGTGGAGACTGTTGCAAATGCGACCTACGGCTTTACTGTTACCTATCGCCAAGTGAGCGACCAGATGAGTTAGTGAGTCTGGTTATTGATTTTTTGCATAACCACATTGAAAACCATGATCATTATACCCATCACAGTGCGGCTTCATTTCCGTGTATTGATGATATGGACATGAGCACCGCAGTAGGCGGCGACCGTTATCAGAAACCTCATACTCTTCATAAACAGTCACATGCTTATGAATCTTGTGGCAATGATACAGTCGTGTAATTGTTTCAACCATATAATTCCCCCTTTCGTTATACTCGGCATGTCGGTGCCTGTAAATGCATTATAGGTAGAGGGGAAAGGAAATACAATAGGTTGACGGGAAGACAGAAAGTTTTTTTCTAAAAAAGGAAATAAGAAAGGAGTATAAAATGAGCACAGTTGACGAATACATCAAAAAAAATGTGGAAATTCATCAATTCGCCGCAGAGGTTGCAAAAATCATATCGGGAATTCCACAGATGCCAGAGTTCTCAAATGAAAAGCTTACCGTTGAAGACGTAAGCAAAATGACAGGATTTACTATTCCATCTATCAGAGCAGGGATTGTCCATGGATGGCTTCCAATTGGGACAGCTGTCCGTAACAATAAAATCGTGACATCGCAAACTAAAGACGATGGCCGTACAGAATATCTCGTATCCCCACGTAAATTATGGGAAGAGTTGGGATATGTCTGGAAAGGCAAGGCTGCTCTCAATAAGTGAGTGCCCCGGAGGGAGTCGGTACCTCCACCCCGGGGCTTTGTACCACTAAAACACCTTAGTGGATAGATACATTATAGTTCTCTATCTGCTAATTGTAAAGACAAATAAGAAAAAATAAGGAGAAATTAGCACGATATGAGTGAAATTAGAAACGAAAATCAGCCGACATGGGCTGACATCGAAGTAGCACTTGCGACTGAAATTGTCGAAGAAAGCAAGAAAAAGTCAAAAAGATGGTTCACTGCATGGATTGTGACAGTCGCCGCACTGGTGGCAAGCAACCTTGCGTGGATTTTGGGAGAAATGAAATAAAATGAAAGAGTATATGCTAATTGCTGTTTGTATGCTTGCCGGGAAATATGTGGATATACCTATCTGGCTGAACATCTTTTTCGGTATCTCGGCAGCATGGGCGGTGCACCAGATGAAAGCAGACTGGCAGTAGGAAATAAGGAGGATAAGAAGATGTTCGAGAAAGAGATTGATGAAATATATGGATTATGCAAAAGAGTTGTGAACGAAGTTCCGGCAGCAAATATCACCTTTGATTTTTCGGGCTACGGTTTGGGAGTAAGAGGGGTTAAAAGGGAAGAAGATGTTCTCCTTCTCAAAGACAAATTTAAATGGGATTTGTACCAAAACGTATCTTTTAACCCATTTTATGAGAAAGAAAGTCGTGAAAGCCTCAGAATAATCAAAGCTTTCTTGTTGGAACTTCTGATAGATGGGAAGTGTCCAAATGAGTAAACAGATAGCAATTATGAAACTTCTTCCCAGTCTGGAGATAGCAGGATGTATTAACGAACTGCTCAGAGAGCTTCAATCCAGAGGTGATTACATTTTGGATTACGAAAACTGCGATATGTCTTTAGACCATGTGGAATATCACAAGGCTGAAGACATTGACGGAGAGAAGTTCGGAGATGCTTCGGATAACCTGTACTGCTTTTTCAAGGCGGTGTGAACATGGACGAGAGGATTGATGAGGTTCTGAGATTGATTGATATACAGCTTGCCACAGTCCCGGATAACCCCATTGAAGAATCATACAAGGCAAGAACATTGGCGAGCTACGTACAGGCTCTGAACGGGCTTTTAACGGCTCAGAAATCGTATAAGGAGGAAACGAATGAGTGAATTTGAAATCCGTATTCCGGCAAGAAAGAAACCAACAATAGCAGAAAAAGACGCAGCGGTAAAAGTAACAGGAGAAGCATACAATGCGCTGACAGAAATTTACAATGAGAGTACTTTATCAATGCGTCAGATTGCAAGTCTTCTGATCATCGAAGGCAGCAAGTATATCGTGTATGACAAAGCGGAGGTGTGAGTTATGGCAAACTTAATTGGAATCATGGGTGAACCTGGAAGTGGTAAAAGTACATCCCTTCGCAATCTCAATCCAGAAGAAACTTATTACTGTGATTGCGATGGAAAAGGTCTGAATTGGAAAGGGTGGAGAGATCAGTATTCCACTGATAAGAACAATTATGTGAAGACCAGTTTTCCGCAGACTATCATTAAATATCTTTTAAACATTGCAGAAAAAGCGCCACATATCCATTATTTCGTTGTTGATACCGTAAATAACTTAATGGTATCAGACGAAATGAGAAGATGCAAAGAGAAAGGCTATGATAAGTGGATGGACCTCGCCTCGAGCATTTGGGACTTGGTAGACATTCCGTCAAAGCTCAGAGACGATTTAACAGTGATTCTGTTGTTCCACACGCAAACAGAAATGACTGACGCAGGTTATGAGTTTACCAGAATTAAGACCAATGGAAGAAAAACAGAGAAAAACAACATCGACAGTAAATTCAACTGGTTACTCAGATCAATGAAGCAGGAGAACACCTATTGTTTTTCAACCACTTCTCATAACGACACTGCAAGAACGCCACTGGGAGCATTTGAAGAGGAATATATTCCAAATGATATTACGAAGGTCATTGAAGTTATGAAGGAGTTTTGATGAGAGAACAAAACTGGTATGTATTTTTAATAGGCCGGTACGCCTATCGGATAAGATGCGAATCGCATTATATCCATCAATTATACCGTGATAAAGCAATTCGTGAGTACAGGAAATGTGCAAGTAAAGAAGAAGCCATTTCTATGTGCTATGACTATAATAAATATTTTAAAAGGAGATAAAAGCATGGCAATTAAAAGATTTGGAGATTATGAAAAAACACAGGCTTATGGAGATTATGATGTACTTCCAAAAGGTGGTTACGTTGTAAAGATTCTTGGAGCCGAAGTTTGTAGCAATAGTGTAGGCCAGTATGTAAAAATCAGCTGCGATATCGTAGAAGGCGAATATGCAGGCTTTTACGCAAAAGAATATAAGTCTCAGCAGAATGAGGATAAGAAATGGCACTGCAATTATCTTCTGAATATCCCGAATGATGACGGATCAGAGAAAGATAACTGGACAAAGAGACGTTTTAAAACATTTACAGAGGCTCTTGAAGAATCCAATCCAGGATACCACTTTGACTGGGATGAACAGAAATTCAAAGGCAAAATTGCCGGCGGTCTTTTCAACGAAAAAGAGTATGAGAAAAATGATGGAAGCGTTGGGAGAGCTACCAATTTGGCGGCCTTCTGTAAAGTCGATAAAATCCGCTCCGGTGATTACAAACTTCCAAAAGACAAAATCTTAAGTAGTAATAATTCTTCACGCACTAATTCAGATGATTTTATGAGCGTTCCAGACGGTGCAGATGAGGAGATGCCATTCAACTAATGGATATTTTCGATCAAAAAGAAGTCTTAAAGTCTTTCCAGATTCTTGTTGATTCCAGGGAACAAGCGACCGAACGAGCGGAGAAGCGGTATAAATCCTTTTCCGCTCCGTATAGTCGAGCAACATTGGATTATGGTGATTACACCTATAATGCAATATTGCCAGATGGCAGCTCACTTTTCGATATATGCAAAACCATTAAGCCATTCTGCGTAGTAGAACGGAAAATGAATTTAGATGAATTAGCTGCATGTTTTACCAGAGGCCGCGAGAGATTCAAAAGAGAGTTTGAACGGGCATTGGATCAGAAATGCAGGATTTATCTTATTTGTGAAAATTCGAGCTGGGAGAACCTTTTGAACGGTAAATATCGAAGCAAATTCAACTCCAATGCGTTTTTAGCTTCCAGCGTTGCATGGATGGTCCGATACAACATGAATGTGGTTTTTTGCAAGGAAGAAACATCTGGGAGACTGATAAAAGAAATTTTATACAGAGATTTAAAAGAAAGACTTGAAAGGGGTGAGTTTGATGGTTGTAAATTCGATTCAGCTCACAGGTGATAGCAATGAGTGAATATCCGAGCATGTATGATGCAGCTATCGAATATGCCAAAAAAGGATTTGCTGTCTTCCCGTTAAAATACCGTGATAAAGTTCCACTTACCAGAAATGGATGTAAAGATGCAACTACGGACGCGGCTCAGATAAAAGCTTGGTGGCAGAAATACCCAAATGCAAATATAGGTCTTGCGACTGGTTCAGTTAGCCAGAACGTTTTTGTAATTGATTTGGATATTGACGAAGATCGTGGAATAGATGGGTACCATTCGCTTGAAGATTGGCAGCGTGAACACGGGGATTTCCCAGAAACATGGACGGCAATCACGGGGCGCGGTGGATATCATTTGTACTATCGCGGAAATGGCAGAATAAAGAACCGAGCCGGAATTATTGATGGTGTAGATATTCGTGGAAATGGCGGATATGTAGTAGCTCCTCCATCAATACATAAGAATGGCAATCGGTATGAGTGGGAATATTCACCGGATGAATTTGAGATTGCAAAGGCTGATAACAATGTAGAATACTTCTTAAATCATGACGATCAGAAACAGGGCGCAGCTTTTACTATGCCGAATATTGTGGCAGCAGGGCAAAGAAATCAGATGCTTTTTCGTTTTGCATGTATGATGCAGGCGAAGGGGGCATCGGATCAATCAGTGTTCGCCGCTACCATGGCTGAGAATGAAAGCTCCTGCTCGCCGCCATTAACTGAACAGGAAGTTAAAGTCATTGTATCAAGCGCGACTAGATATGATAAAGGAAAGCCCATTCACATTGATTCAGAGGGGGTTGCAACGCAAGGCTGGAGGGAACCGGAGTTTGATTTTACAGAAAAAGGAACAATGATCCAGAGCATTAAGAACATGTGCGAAGCCATTGAGTACGACCCTGATCTGTATGGACATATCAAATATAACGAGTTATCGTACGCACCCTTTGTTTGTGGAAGTCTACCGTGGGAGCATGTAAATATGTATAGGGAATGGAGTAACAGCGATGACAGTAATTTGAAGTCATACATTGAATCAAAATACGGGCTAAAGAGTCTGGAGAAGATCATGGAAGCACTTAATATTGTGGCGAATAGAAACAGATTCAACCCTGTTGTTGATATGCTTACTGACATTCATAAGAATAAGTGGAATAAAAAGACAGGATATATTATTAAATTACTTCCAGAATATCTGGGAGTGGAAGACACAGAGTATTCCAGGGAGTGTATGAAACTGTTTATGTTAGGTGCGATCAGCAGGGCATTCCATCCGGGATGTAAGTTTGACTACATGCCAGTGCTGTACGGTTCGCAGGGAATTGGAAAATCTACATTCCTGAGACTCTTATCTCTCAATAACGCGTGGTATAACGACAACTTTAACACAGTCGAGGGTGACAAGGCCCCGGAAAAGCTGCGCGGTATGTGGATGGTGGAACTGGCAGAACTACTGGCTACTAAAAAAGCAAAAGAAGTCGAGAGTATCAAAGCATTTCTAACGTCCACAGTGGACACGTACAGGCCTCCATATGGCCGCAGAACGGAGCAGAGACCAAGGGTGTGTGTATTTGCTGGAACAACCAATAATGACCGTTTCCTAACTGATAGAACAGGCAATAGACGATTCCTTCCAATAATCACGAGAAAGGAGTATGTTCTGAAATCCATGTTTGATGATCCACAAGCCGTAGCGTCAGACTTTACAAACGCTTGGGGAGAAGCCATGGAACTTTTCGAAAAGGCCGATAGAACGCCTAAGTTAATTCTTCCGAAGAATTTGCAGCAATATATAGAGGATAAACAGGAAGAATTTATGGAAGAGGACGTGAGGGTTGGGATTATTCAAGAATGGTTGGACCACACAACAGAACCACACGTTTGTGTTGCAATGCTATATGAGCAGGCGCTGGGCAACGAGGGCCGCAAGCCCACAAGATTCGAGTCCAATGAAATTCACTCCATCATGCAGAACTGCATTGACGGATGGGAAAGGAAAAATGGTGGGAAACGAGTGAGGTGTGGAAAGTATGGTCCGCAGATATGCTACCAAAAAGTCAGAAAATTAAGTGAATTTGAAAAAATGCGTGAGTGTGAGATACCATTTGAATGATTTTAGTTACGGCTAGTTACACTTAGTTACACTCTGGAAACACCCTCAAACCCTTATAAATACTGGATTTTTTACTTAGTGTAACTAATGTAACTAATATTTTACTATAAAGTATATTTTAATAATTATATAAAAAGGTAATTATAGGAAAAATTAAATACTTATGTTACACGTTACACATTCAAGGGAGAAGAAATGGCAAGTGTAAAGAAAGAAGATATTCCAATGATGGCAATGTTTATGCCTAAATTATGGGAATCAATAAAAGAATTTTATCTGGTTGAACTTTCTGACGAATATTCAAAAGCAGCCTATGACCGTTGTATAGAATTGGCAGAAGTATATCCAGATCCATTAGCAAAAGAATTTGTTTTAGCATTTTGTAAATTTATTGATTCCAAACAAAGGGAGTTGAGAAAGAATGTACAACACAAAGAACAGATATGAACAGGGACAGGCGCTTAGAAAAGAAATATATATGTATATCGTCAGCTATATCAAATTGGTTGGATATGCACCGTCAATTACAGAGATTTCTGAAAAAGTAGATGCCGGGAGAGCTACGGTCTGGAAACATATCAATCAGTTGATTGATGATGACCTGCTCAGAACAAATCATCCCAGTACCGACAGGGCATATACTCCGGTTGGGTACGGAATAAGAAAGACAAGTAAGGAGATAAAATGAAACTTTATGACATTGTTGCAGCAGACGGTGAATTTGTAGAGTCCTTGACGCAAAGAGAAATCATGAATAAATTCGGACTTACAAAATGCAGATTCCGTACATTCTTGGATAACAGCTATCTGATTAATGGCAAATATTGGATAGATGACTCTGCTGAAGATATGCAGGTGACTAGAAACGGATGCCGGAAGATGCTGAAACAGTTTGATGCTTTAACAGGAAACATAAGGAGGGCTGTCGGATGGGAAGTCTAAAAATCAAGCAGAAAAAGAAAGCATTTATTCCGTATACGAATCAGCAAGCTCATATGTTCGCACAGTCTATCCAAAACTGCCAGAAAGAGCTCAAGGAAATGGAAAAGAAAGCCTATGAAGATGGTTTTACTGTTGGTGAGGATTGGAGCAATACGATTAACACCGTTACAACCATGATGGCTCTGAGACGCTTATATGGTTTTTCCACAAAGCGATTGCTTGATGTGGTAAGAACTGCCAATAAGTACGTTGAAATGGCAAACAGGGGCGAAATGAGCGTCCTGAGCATGATACAGGACATTGAAGAGAACACAGATGTAAGATTTGACGAGATGAATAAGAATCTGGTTAAGAAGATGGGAGTTTAGAATGAAATTTATAGATTTTTTCGCAGGAATCGGAGGATTTCGCAGAGGAATGGAATTAGCAGGGCATGAATGCGTTGGTTTTTGCGAATTCGATAAATTTGCTACTGCGAGTTACATCTCAATGCACTTACTGACAGAAGAGCAGCGAAAGACATTGAAAGATATTCCTATCAAGAAAAGACAGAAAGAAATATTAAAGGAGGAATACAGAAATGGAGAATGGTACGCAAATGACATTCGAAGAGTGTATGCCGGAGACATTCCAAAAGCCGACTGTTGGTGCTTCGGATTCCCCTGTCAGGACATATCCGTCGCAGGAAAGCAAGCCGGATTTCAAGGAAACCGTTCAAGCCTGTTTTTCAGAGTTATGTACCTTATCGGACAACTCAAAGAAGAAGATAAACCCACTTACCTTTTCATTGAGAACGTTAAAAATCTGCTTAGTGTTAATGGAGGATGGGATTTCGCCAGACTGCTCATTGAAATGGAGCGGTGGGGGTATGATGCAGAATGGCAGGTGCTCAACTCCAAAGATTTCGGAGTGCCGCAAAACCGGGAAAGATGTTTTATTATCGGACATCTTAGAGGGAGAAGTACCTCAAAAGTATTTCCTATCGAAGGAACAGACGGAAAAAATAGTGTTCAAATAATTGCACACAAAGACGGATATAGAAGAAATACACAAGTGTTTGCACCTGATGGAATTACCGAGACTCTTGATACTGGACAAGGTGGCGGAAGAGGACATCATGTAGCATTGCCGTGTTTTATTGATTTGAGTTATCAAAAAACAGAGTTGATCAATAAAGCAAGGTGCTTACAAGCCAGATACAACAAAGGAATCGCAAATCATAAAGCTGAAGTGAGTGGAGTTGCAATTCCAGTATTGACACCAGATCGTGCAGAAAAACGTCAGAATGGACGGAGATTCAAAGAAAATGGCGAGCCAATGTTCACATTAACATCTCAGGATAGGCACGGGGTCGCAATTGATCCGCTTGGAGTTCTACGTAATGTTCGCACAGAATATGGAAAAGAAATCCGCAAGGATTACGAAAGTGGAAAACTTGATATTTCCAGACATGAATTTCTTGCTAATGAAATCAGAGAAGATGGAATTGCAAATACATTGTCTACAGTCCAGAAAGATAATCAGCTTGCGGTAAAAGTAGCAGAAGCAACTAAGCAAGGATATTCAGAGTACAGAGTCGGTATTGATGCAGTGAATTTATCAGTCCCAGGAAGTAAAACCAGACGTGGAAGAGTCGGAAAAGAAGTTGCCAATACGCTAGATACAAGCTGCAATCAAGGAATATTTGTGAAAGTTTCCAATGAATTAATTGTATATGCAGTCTGGTATGAAAAATATCAGTGTTACATAGCAATTCGGAAGCTGACACCGCGTGAATGCTTTAGGCTGCAAGGTTGGTCTGATGATTATTTTGAGAAAGCTCAGTTTGTTAATTCTGACAGTCAGTTATACAAGCAAGCAGGAAACGGGGTAACAGTGACAGTAATTAAGGCAATCGCAGAAAAATTAAAATTAGGAGATGAACCAAATGGCTAAATGTACAACATTTGAAATAAACAGTCTTGAAATGAGCGAGTTTAGGCAACTCATTAAAAAACATACACCACAAAAGCCGAAATTTATGCGTAACAGAAGCGACACTTGCTCAGTATGGGAATGCTGCGAATGTGGGAACGTATTTATAACTACCCACAGACCAGGAATTCTTGCTGGAACAGACATTGATTACTGTTCAAAATGTGGGCAGAGATTTGATTGGAGCGATGACTGATGGATTATAAAAAAATTCGTCAGGTCAAGGCTATCGAAGCGAGCAATGAGAAAACGAAACCAAAGAAAGTAGAGAGGTACATTCGTTGCAGAAAATGTGGTGGAAACATGGAATGGGTTGAATATTATCCGCCGGAAATCAAATGCCCGAAGTGCGGATATACGGTATATCCTAAGCCTTATGAACCAGATTGTATCAAACTACCAGAAACATTAGAAGAATATTTTGAATTATATGAGAAAGTGAGGACGCAAAATGTTAATCAGAAGTCAGGATAAAACAGTAATAGTAAACTTTGATAATGTTTTCAATATTGCAAATCGAGATATTAACGGAGCAGTAGCAATATATATCGGAAGTCAAGACAGTTGCTGCAATATGGCTGAATATTCTACCAAAGCAAAAGCTCTTAAAGTACTGGATATGATTCAGGAAGCCTATGTAAATGGACATATTGATTACCAGATGCCAGAAGATAGTGAGGTGGTTGTATGATTGCATTCTTGTTAGGACTTGCCCTTGGGACCATATTCGGAGCGACTGGTCTTGTATGCGTAGCGATTATGTACAATAAGCACCATCCAGATGAATGAAACAGCTGAAATTGTGAAAGGTGGTGGAGCTGAATGAATAAAGTATCAGGTGAAATTTTAGAAGAATTAAGAGATAGCATGGTAGGAAGAAGATATAGACATTTCAAAGGAAGAATCTATATCGTTACTGATCTTGCAGTGAATACAGAATCTGATGAAATTATGGTGATTTACAAGTGCTTTACAGACCCACTTGTAACATGGTGCAGACCGTTAAGTATGTTTACAAGTGATGTGGACAGAAAGAAATATCCAAATGTAAAGCAGAAGAAAAGATTCGAGCCACTTTCTAAACAGGAGGCGAAGTAGATGGAGAGATTAACACTTGACGATATGATAAAGGCACTTAAATGTGTTGCCAGCCAGGATACTGTAGGCGATTGCTATGCAGACCACGAAAACTTCATACATATGGATGATGAGTATAAACGCATTGTCTGCAGAGCCGGCGAGGATTTAAGAGATCCTATCAGCGACAAGGAAGCAGTTGGTTGTCCGTATTATCAAAATACTTATGGATGTTGTTTTGAAAATGGAGAATTGTATTGGTTGAAAGATGTTGCAGAGCTGTTAGAAGAACTGAAATCTTATAAAGACTTAGAAGAACAGGGCTTGCTTGTGAGATTGCCAGATGATTTAAATAGAGTATTGTATCAAGTAAATTATAGATGGACACAATGCACTGAATACGGTGAGGAAAATAATAAATGTGAAATCTATGATTGCAAATGTGAATGTGATAGCAAGAAAGAATACTATATAGCCGAAGTTGGTTTCCAATATATTTCGGCTGGAAATTATTATGATCGTCTTGGTAAAACTATATTCCTCACCCGCGAAGAAGCTGAGAAGAAGTTGGAGGAGATGAAAAAAAATGGTTAATGCAATAAAAACGTTTTTCACAGCAATAGGTGTATTCACAGTTGGCTTTATGGTTTACATATTAGCCTACGGGATAATCAACAAATTCAACAGATGGCGAAAGAATGGTTGCAAAATCAAGTGTCTCT
>ERZ1023633.70-NODE-70-length-41628-cov-11.712409_pt1 | contig 41628 bp, 44 predicted proteins | sample MGYA00380333_ERZ1023633 | MGnify/ENA primary metagenome ERZ1023633 (study PRJEB33179, sample SAMN07448972) | human gut metagenome | biome: Human-gut; feature: Human associated habitat; material: Faeces | host: Homo sapiens | place: India: Bhopal | collected...
CCCGGCTTCCATTGTTTAACTTTTTAGTACGGTATATTTTTACCGAAGTATTGATTAATACTTAGTATGCGTATAAATAAGGGTGCTATTTAATTGTTCTTTATTGTGATAGAGCATCTCTTTGTATTTGCATAGCAAGATTATGCTCATTAGGATAATACTTGAGTTTCGCAGCTGCAAGAGATTCAACCTTTAGGTATTTGTTTAAAATGTAATCGACCAGACCTTTATGTATGTCTATGCAAGAGAGATATCTTTCGTTATTGATATTCCAAATATCTTCTAATGGAGTGTTTTCATCACTATTGCATACAAATTCACCTTCTTGAGCGGTTGAATTAAGATTCGCAACTGTATAGATTGATACCATTTTTTGTTTTGAGTTTTTTATGTTCGATTTACTGGCATACGTTGGAACTAGTATTGTCTTATGATTTTCAGTCACATTGCTGAATGACAGCTCCTTCCATAATTTGCCATCTTTATCCCAGTCTAGAGCTTTCGCTTTATCTTTAGCTAATTTATATATGGATTTAGATACCTTATTGGCTACATCAACCGCTTTGTAGTAATAGATTGATACATAGTTGTCAAGTTCAGCCCCAGGCGTGCCCTTTATGTCATCCAAAGAAAAAAATAATGCTGTCTTAAACTGTTTTGTGAAATCTAATAAAGGCGTACTTGCTCCATGGTGTTGAAGATAGGAAAGAATAAGCCAATCATTTTTTATGATGCCTAATCTTCTAAAATACCTGTTCAGAATACAGGAATCATTATTGAATGATTTAATTAAATTTAAAATGTATTTGTTGAAGGTTAGTCCAATAGATGACAGATCCCCTTCAATCCAGAGCCTTTGTGCAGAAGTATAGAGTTTATATCTTGCAGAATTCAACCCCCTGAAAAGGTATTTCTGAAGATTTTTACGTTCTAAAGCTTCCGTATTTTTGCACATATCGTCGAACTCTTTCGTAGTGCGGACTATTTGATAGTCTTTAAAATGAGACTTCTTTTCCTCAGGTGTCTCATACTGCTCTAATTTCATATGTATGATTTGTGTTATTTTTTTTCAATAGATTAATAGTATCTCACAACTCTCAAAATCAATCTCCCAATGCCCTCCGGCAGAACTTTCCCACTGGTACTTCGCACTCATACGATCCCACCAGGTCTGGAAGTTGACCTTTGTCTCTCCCAAGTCCTTGACGACTTTCTCGTACAGATCATCATTGTCGGCCGTGACAATTCTGGCCAATTCCTCAAGACCGTTTCTGCGTTCAAACAGACGCTTGATCTCATCTCTTTCTTCCGGCAAAACTTGCCCTACTACTTTTCTTTCCATTCTTTTCTGATTTCAAAAGGATCCAAATAATTTATTTCTTTAATCTCTTCGTAAGAGGAGAAGATATTCGTGCATTTAGCTAACTCCATCTGCAATTCACGACTCGCATTCCTTTCCAGATGCGCTATCACACATTGCTCGTGGCTTGGTGTGTTAATCTCCATAGTTGTCTTTCTATTAAGCCAGACGCAGCGATGACAGTGGAAAGCATCGCAGTGCCGACAGATTGGAGCGTGGTCTAACCTGTAAAGTTGCGGATTTCTGATATTCAGACTACTTCTTAGGTCACCAAGTGAACAGTCGCTGTCACATAAGTAAAATGCAGGACACGCGTAGAACTTCCCGTCTGGAGCCAATGTTATAGATGTCTCTCCGGCACCGCAGTTGTTCATCTTCGTGAGCATAATACGATCTGTAAGAATATTACATTGTGGTACTTTACCTTGGGAATATGATTCCTTGATTATTTCATTCAAGTGCTTTAACACATTCTCATATTTGTCAAAGTCATCCTTGTTAAATGACTCAACATCTGTTATGACAATATTCAAGCGTCTCACATTCCCAAGAAGCAATGACACTTTTTCATATTGGTCAAATAAGGCCTTCTTATCAATCCTCAGAATATAATAGACATCCTCCTTTAGGGTTCGGCCATCAATCTCGTCCAAATTATTGAAAACAACAGCGTTGGCATCCACGCACTCTTTAGCAGGCTTGATTTTCACGCAATCAATGCTGTTGATAGCCTGATTATATTCATCGGGTATGGTATATGGCGGATAAACTATTTGGATATTAAGGTTCTCCGTCATCCCAAATAGAATTCCACGCTGGAGGGTCTCCAAAGGCATCAAGTGCCTATCCTCTTTAGGATTGGTATAATGGCAATATGACGTTGACGTGTCGTCCAGTTGAATTACTAAATACTGTAGCATAGTCTTACTCTAAAAGATATAACTATTCTTCGCTTTCGGATGAATCTTCATCCAACTTCATATTAAGCTTCCTCCAATAGTAATTGTTGGCTCTGACCCTCGCCTTGTGCATTTTGCATATTGCGGTAGAACGCTGGAATATTGTCGGTGTGTCGGCCGCATCGTAATTTTCCCCTTGACACCACGCACAGCCTTCAGCCACTTCGCAATCAATGCATTCTTGTGTTGATTGGGTGCAGCGGTTAAGTGTCAAGAATGGGCGAAGTTTATTCTTGTCGATTCCATCATACACATTGCCAATTACTATGGCTTTTTTATTCCTTAATGAATACTGTGCGAAACGTGTGCAGGGATAAAAGTTCCCTTCTGCATCAATTGCCAACATTTTCCCTGCGCCGCACCAATTCTGATTCTGTAGCTTACAATCCATTGGACGACCGATATTCTCGTTGAAGAATGAGCAGGAATAGTCCTTATAGTATTCTCCGTCAATAATGGAATCGGCAAGTTGCAACAATTGATCTTCAAAGAGTTTATCATCTCCATCTTTCCACACATCTTCAAACACACAGTTGATGTTCACTTCGTGTATGCCAAGAGAATAGAGGTGCAGAACGCTCTCCTTGATATATGGAATATCCGCACTGCTGATTGTCACTTTGGTGCCGCCATTGGGGAATTGCTTTAGCCATAGTGGAATATTTCTGACAACATCATCATAGGAGCCTATTTCTGGTCCGGCACCTTTCCAAATACGGTTGAGGTCGTGCTTGTGTTTTGTTCCATCAATCGTTATTCCGATGCTCAGGTGGTTATGGTTCTTGTTGATGAATTGCTGAACTTTTTCGGAATCATAGTTGATCCCATTCGTCGAGAAAGAGAACCGATAGGAATTGAACCAATGATGATTCCTGCGATACATCTCGGTCTTGAGATAATCGCAAATCCGATCGATCAAGTCTATTTCGAGGAACGGTTCTCCACCGATGAAATCCCAGATGACGCTTTCTTCCTCCATCTCCGCCTCACAATCAAGAATATAATCAATTGCTTTTTTAGCCACATCCCAAGTCATACGCTCGTTGGAATTTTTCCCGACGAGGTAGCAATACTTACAAGCAAGCTGGCAGTCTTTTGTGACTATGAATGTGATGCTTTTTGACAAGCCCTCTTGCCAAGATCTATTTCTTTTCATTAGTCTATTGATTATAAGAAATGAGCTGAACTACCGCATCCGTGGCTGCATTTGCTGTCGCACATAAGGCTGCACGTGCCTTTGCATGTAGCATCACAGCGGCTATCGCAGTTATCATAACAAGTCGTAGTACATTTACTAGAACATGTTTTAGAGCATCCTAATAAACAAGTACCCTCACACGATTTAGAACAACTATCGCCACATCGTAGCAGGCAACTATCTTTGCAAGTCATCAAACAGTTACTGCGGCAATCTGCCGTACAAGTTCCAGAACAGTTCCCACCACATGAGCCACTGCAAGTTCCCTTACATTGGTAACTACAATGATAAGCGCACTGATTGTCACAATACCCGTCACACGCTCTTCCACATCCGCCTGAACAACTTCCGTCACAACTCCCTGCACAGTCCCCGGAGCAACTACCTTGACAGTTCCCGCCACAAGATGTCTTGACGCTTTCAGTGTTAGTTGCTTTTACGATAGGAGACACTGTAAGAAGCCCGCCTAATATTGGCAATATCATATAAGTAAGATTCCTTACAAAGGAACGACGGCTTTGAATTATATCGGATTTTTTCTGCATTTCAATATCAACGATTTAGAACAATGATGCTGTCCCCGTACATCCATAGCCACAACTGGAACCACACGAGCCAGAACAGGTGCCTGTGCATAGCAGTTGACAGGAATTTCCGCAGGTTGTAGTACATGTTGTCTGGCAGGTGTAATGACATGCGCCTTGACAGGTAGAGGAACACGTGCCTTGACAGGCAGTAGTGCATGAACTTTGGCAGGTAAACAGACATTGGTTTTTACATTCTCCAGTACAATTACTACCGCAAGTTCCTCCGCATCCGCTTGCGCAAACTCCAGTGCAAGCATTAGCGCATCCTTGACCACAAGCACTGGCGCATTGCTCTTTGCAAGAGGATGTGCAGTCTCCAACGCATCCACCCTTGCACTCTCCCTTGCAGTTCCCCATACAAGATGTTGTGCATAGCCCCGTGCAACTGCCAGGGCAATAATCAGGAGATTCTTTGCCCATATTCTTCGTATTGGCTTCAGCTCTAACAGCTGGGAATGATAATGCTCCAATAATAGGCAGAATGCTTGCAAGTGCCTTTCTTAGAAAGAGTCGACGTGATACTTTCTCCATATTCCTTATGATTTCATTGTACTATCTCAATTCGTCGGCGGTAACTAGAATACCTACTGCCACATCGTCAAAAAAAATGTTATAGCATCTCCAATTATGCCTAAGCTTAAAAGGTTGTATGTCTATTTCAGCTTTTGCTGTCCTTTTAACGGCGATTCCTCCGAATTCTTTATTATTCTTTCTGTTATAATCACCTCCTATCCAACCCCAATGTAATTTTCCTTGCTGAATTGCTTTTAATTGACTTTTAATTGTAGGGTAATCATCGGTTACGTAATACTCTACTATACCATTGTACTCTAACCACTCTTTCGTTTTATAGTGCTGTTTTATTTCTTGCTCTGAATATGCAGATGGATTTGAAATATAGAACTTGAAGAAATACTCGGACGGATGGTTCTCAGGTTTATATAGACAGAATCCATCAAATGTTCCTTTTGCACGAACCATTCTCCAAGATCCTCCATACCCTCGCCAACCAGACCAATAACCGTCATAGTAATACTGTAAATTGAGTGGATTCGTTGTTTGAGCTGCGGCAGTAAAAACAAATGCAATACAGCAGATAAATGTTAAGACTAATGTTCGTGTTTTCATAAATTCATTATTTTGTTAATTGCCTGTTCATATTTCTTTAGAAATTCATCATATCCTTTAGCATAGTAATAAACATTTTCAGATATCCAACCTTCCTTGTCTTTAATAAGTTGGTCATAATTGTTAAAACGGAATGATCCCTTTTTGTCACTATTACCATTTACTTGGATATTCGTTGAAAGAACATCCATAAGTGGGCTTAACGGCCCATCGACAGCATCGTTAATTTCTTGTTGTTTATCTACAACTATAACTTTGTGGTCTTTTCTAGTTTCAGTATAGTACGACAAAACACTGTTTATATGGTCGTCATGAAACGAGTAGCCTATAATTACGATTGCATCACTTTTGTAGATGTCATCTACCGCCTTTTGATAGAACCTATTGAATGGCGCATTTTTCATTGTTGTCTCTTTTGTTTGCCCTGAGACTATGAATGTGTTAAAGTCAATAGTGTTCACACCGTGCTGGCCAACAGATGTTTGTTTGGGAGGATAGATCTCTTTTAAAGATCGCCAACGATCCGCTTCGGCTTCATCGTACGAACTATTGTAGATTAGACGACGACCATTGTATTTGTAATTGAATAATATGGAGCCATGTAGAAAAACGATTGAATTTGAGGCTTTTGTTAATTTTCCCAAATCCAATTCATTACCATCAGAAGCTTCTTTTGTGAATCCATTACAAAAAGATGGACTTGGATAGTCCTTGCTATTTATAGCATTCAGCGTTCTATCTAGAACATAATCGTAATTGAATGAGATTATTGACACGTTGTTTGACTTACTCACAAGGAATTTTATGAATTCACCTTGCTTTGTAAGCAACTCGGAATCTAAACCATTTTTAAGACTACTTGATATTGCATCGGCTATAATCTCTCGTGCCAGAAATGGGATTATGGCGTAGCAATTTCGGCTTCCACCTTTGTCTTTATTACTACGTCTGATTATATTGACTTCTTTATTAAACAATGACTTCTTATTATTGGCATAATATCCACATATTTTATCGATTATTTCAATTATATGTTCAAAATTAGTCTCTTTTCTTGTTTGTGACAATATCCTCCTTACTGTGTGACGGATATCACTCCTAGATACGTTGATTGCTAAAGGAACTCTAGAAATGATTCCCTTCCAATTATCCCAACGTCGTAGTTCTTTAGTAAGGAATGAACTTGTTAAAGATGGAGCAAATGGGATACTTGCGCCAGCTCCTATTATTAATGCAAGTTTCATTTGGCTATAAGATATCCGCTCCAAAATTGATAAACGAATCTATGCTCGGCCGATCATTATCAAAATTATAACCAGCACCACTAAGTTTTTCTTCGAGTTTGTCTTTCCACTCTTCCCTATAACTATCTCCATTTACTTGTTGTACCAAGAGCTCTATCCTACTCATATCCGTGTCTATATAACATTGTGACCCCAGCAATGATTATGTTCACAAACAAAAGAAAGTGTGGAGCCCGTTTCGTCGCTTATCTTCAAGAAGGTTGTGGTAGAACCTGAAAGTAAATAAACGGAAACAATCCCCACACCTGTATCGTTGGGTGTTGAATACACACAAGCGAATACAGATGAACGGTGCTGTCGTTTATCCTTACTTTCATTGAAAACTACCACATTTTCTTGAAAGGATAGTGCGAAAACACTTTCATCAATATGTCCGTTCCAGATCATAGGGTCTGAAACGTTGTAAAGGTAGTGATATTTTCGGACTTTAAGCACTTTTTTTGAGGATTGTTTCCGTGGATATATTCATTAATGCAGTCCTCCTGTCGTTGGGGATGGCTCTTCTTCTCTTGTGAGCGGCACTTCGAGAGGAGGTGTCGGTGTTCCGTTAGGCGACTGTCTGACGTTTCCATTTTTACAGTACCATCAAATTATGGTTGCAATATTACAAGTATATTCTCGCCGAGTCAAGTTCATATCGGTTCATTTTCAGAGCGGTGGGTGAATTGATCATTAGGCGTTCCGCCTCTCGTCCTTGATGCTTTGAACGGAGGGGCGGTCTGGCGGTGTTTCGCTTTGCAAGTTGTGCTCATATTCATTCCCATTGTTTTGTGCTTTTACCGTTAATGTCGCATTTCCTGAAAGGTAAACCGGGATTTTGAGGAAAGATGATATGGCAAAACTGACAGAATACGCAAAATGCGCTGTCTGGCAATTTTGTCCATTCTCTTTAATTGTGAGATATTCTTTTTCGGCTCTATGCACTTTAGGCTTGCTCCGAATCCCTTCGGTAACACTTTCGGCCTCTTTTGTTCCTCAAGAGTGCAGCCTGCACTCTTGGGAAACGTTTCCCCAACTTTATGTCTCCCGAGGGGTGCGTCCGGACAATCAAGGGCGGCCTTATTAACCATTTTCGCATCCGAGAGGTTATCCGGCATGCGCACCTCTGTAGCCCATCCTGCCGTGCCCGACACCCATCTCGTAAATGAAGGTCAGCCACACCTACATGCCATGTACGCATCTCTGCTGCCATTCCCTGTGTCCGTGGTTTGTAAAGGTAGATCGCTCGAACAGCTGTCATTATGATTCCATATCCCTGCTTAAGACAGATTCATACTCATCAGGCGTGAACGTTACGCTTTGTCTCCACCAGTCTAAAGTTTCCGATGTGAAATCGAATGTGATCGGAATTCGATTCATCATAGCCAAATCAGACGCATCTCCATACAACTCGCGCTCTTTCAGGAGTGGGGCGCTCGTAAGGTCGATCAACATCACAAGGTCGATCAACCTCCCTCTCAAAATCCGCCATCGTCTGGCAATCAGGCACCTGACGGATGTAGCTGCGCCTGTGAACATCCTGCGATCCAAGCACCCATATGTCATCGAGGGACATTTCCAATGTGTAATAGTTGATCCGCCCCGAAGCCAACAAGTCAATGACAGCATATTTAGCAAGTGGAGCGCGTTTCGGATAGGGGAATGTCAGGCATATCCGCCCTTTCTCCTCCGATATCTTCTTTACTTCAGCCTTGATCTCCTCAAACGAGAAGTCAGCCTTAGTCATCCCCTGTTCCTTCAGACATTTTTCCCACCACGGTACGTCCGCCAAAGCCTGACAAGGCAAGTTCCCCTTCACCACGGCATCAATCAGCGAGGGAATCCACCTGAACTGAAGCGTATAAAGATCCATCTCGAAGTTGGCTTAGCCATTTTCGGCCGTCCCTTATGTCAAAGAAATCCAAAATAATTTTACTAACTTTGCGGTAGCTGAGCCCTTGAGTCTTGAGGTCGGCGGCCTTTGTGGCCAGGAACCATCTTCTGTCTCTTTCGTTCAGCGTGGACATATACGCCAAATCGCTTGGCGAAAGGACTTCTGGAGGAGTTTTCGTTATCATTTTAAGAGCATTGCAATTACCCTTAAATTTACGAAAATTTCTCCAGTTTTCCTATACTATATCATTGATAATCAATGGTTTAATCTAAATTATTGTCGCTTTTTCGGAGGCTGTTATCAGGGTGGCTTTTCAACCGTTCTCAACAGTATGTCATGGCCGCAAATGGCCGCATAAGAGAGCCCCCAAAATGAAGCAGGTTATTTTTTAACATTTACTTATCTTAAGAAAAACAGAAGAAATTTCAGATTCGTTCCAGATTTTATTTGTAATTTCGTCGAGTCGTGAGAAACGGAAACGATGATGAACCGTAAGGGTTTGCATTGACAACGGCGAGGGTAAGCTCGTGTCTTTCAGAGCATTGACAATTATTGAAAAGACATGCAGCCCTCAGGACATTGACATGGAACTATGAAGATACTGATAATAGAAGACGAGCGCTCTTTGCAGGAATTGATTGCGAGAGCATTGCTGAAGGAGCATTATGTCGTGGAAGTGGCTTCGACATACGGTGAGGCGTGGGAGAAACTGTCATTGTTCTCATATGACTGCATCCTGCTGGACATCATGCTTCCGGACGGAAACGGGCTCGACCTGCTGAAGGCCTTCAGGGAAGAGGGAAAAGCATTGACAGTGATCATACTTTCAGCCCGCAACTCATTGGAAGACAAGATTATCGGACTGGAAGAGGGCGCGGACGACTACCTCCCGAAGCCATTCCACACGGCAGAACTTCTAGCCAGAATCAAGAGCGTGACCAGAAGAAGCAACGGAAGCGGACGCAACGGAATAGTCTATGGCAATGTCAAGCTCAACCCGGACAGCCGCACAGTGGAAGTCTGCGGAAAAGCATTGACATTGGTGAAGAAAGAATACGATATACTTCACTATTTCCTGCTCAGACCGGGGCACATGGTAGATAAATCAGTATTGGCAGAAGCCGTGTGGGGCGACGACATATATCTGGCGGACAATTTCGACTTCATCTATTCGCAGGTCAAGAATCTGCGCAAAAAACTGGAAGAAGCCGGCGCCGATATAGAAATCAAGTCAGTTTACGGATTCGGATACAAACTCGTCACTAAGGAATAAGGGACAGACTCGTCTATAAACGATACAATCTCAATTTGAACACGTGAGGCAAAAACCCGTCACCAAAGAATGAAACTGATCCACAATATCGCTGTACGCCTGTCTATGGCATTGCTCCCGGTCATCGCGCTCTGGGCGATGGTATTTTACTTCGTCATCGTGGATGAGATCAATGACGAGGCCGACGACCTGCTTGAAAGTTACGCTGAACAGCTGATGGTCAAGAAGTTGTCCGGGAAGAAGCTGCCGGTTGCCAACATCATGACAGACGGGCATTACAGCATTTCCGAAGTTGCGGAGAGTTATGCAAATTCACATACCGGGATGGAGTACTACGATGCAGACTTCTACATTCAGGAGACAGACGAACAAGAACCTGCACGATTTCTCAAGACGATATTCAGAGACCGTGAAGGAAGATGTTTTGAACTCATTGTCGCTACACCCACAATCGAAAAAGATGACCTGATAAAGACCATCCTCTGGTGGATACTCGCATTGTATCTCATTCTGTTGCTGACAGTTATCGTGACCACTCTCGTCGTGTTCCAGAAAAGCATGCGGCCGCTATACATGATTCTCGACTGGCTCAATGCCTACACACCCGGAAAGTCACACGGCAGATTGTCAATAAACTCGGACATCCGGGAATTCCGTCAGCTGGAGAAAGCCGCCACAGATGCGACTGACCGCTCCGACAGAGCCTTCGAAAAGCAGAAACAGTTCATAGGCAATGCTTCACACGAGCTTCAGACACCGCTTGCCGTGCTTGGAGGAAGGATCGACTGGATGCTGGACAATGACACATTGGGAGAAGAAAGCGTCGGCGAACTCGTGCAGATGAAACGCGAACTCGGACATATCGTGCGACTCAACAAGACACTTCTCCTGCTCACGAAAATCGACAACGGACAGTTCCCTGACGTGACTGACATAGACCTTTCAGCCATGGTGCTGTCCCAGAAAGAACTGTATGGGGAAATCTTCAGCAGCAAGCAGATAACCTGTTCAGCACAAATACCGGACTCCCCTGTCACGATAAAGATGAACGAGACGCTCGCCACGATTTTAGTGACCAACATCATCAAAAACGCATTTGTGCACAGCCCTGAGGACGGCAAGGTCACATTGACATTGACAGAAAACGAACTCGTGGTCGAGAACAGCGGGGACTCGCCTCTGGACAGCAGCCGGATTTTTGAGAGATTCTACCAGGGCTCGAAAAAAGAGGGCTCTACCGGACTGGGGCTGGCACTTTCCAAAACCATTGCAGACAGATGCGGAATGCTACTCACCTATTCTTATGTGGACGGAATGCACCGTTTCAGCGTAAAATTCTGAAAAAAGTTCAGAATTTCCGTGCCGATTACAGATTCACTCCAGAATTGTACTATAATTTCGCAATACAAAGAAGGACAATGTTATGTTTAAGAAGATCATTTTAGTAATCATTTCGCTCGCGGCAGCAGGAACATTGGGCTATTTCCTGTCAAACCTCGTGCACGACAAGGCGACAAGCCCGGAATCACTTCCGGAAAACGCATTGAGCTTCATCACCGAGCACTTTCAAGATGAAAAAATAGCATTTGCCAAAGAAGACAGAGACTTGCTGAAAATTTCCTACGAAATCGTGCTCACGGACGGGACCAAACTGGAATTCCGTCGCAACGGAGAATGGAAGGAAATCAACCGTCACCGCAACAGCATCCCCGACGGCATAATTCCGCAGGCAGCAGCCGACAAGGTCAATGAACTGTATCCCGACTCGTTCATCACCAAGGCCGAGTATGACGACGGAGAACTTGAGCTGAAACTGGACAATGGCTTCGAACTGAAATTCGACAAGAACTTCAATCTTGCAGGACTCGACCGATAGCCCGGATAATCAGAGATAAAAAAATTACAAATCAATAAATTATAGTACAATGAAAAATTTATTTATTACAGCAATGTGCATCTGCTTGATGACACTTGCAGGCTGCAATAAAGCTTCGACTGACAGCCAGATAAACGAAAAAGCGAAAGCAGAATTGGCAGAACGCTATCCGGATGCAGTCAATGTAAAATGGACATCCAAGAACGGCTACGACGTGGCGAAATTCAACAGAGTCGCTATACGTTCAGCCAACGCAGGATATGACTTCTCCGTATGGTTCAACCGCTCAGGACAGTGGTGCATGACCGAAAGCGAGATTTCGTACAATGAACTTCCGGAAGCCGTAAAGACAGCTTTCCAGGCAAGTGAATATGCTGACTGGAAAGTGGATGACATCGACAAGCTCGAGAGAAACGGCATGGAGACCTTCTATGTCATCGAGGTCGAGACACGTTCCGGCAATATCGAAAAGGAAGCGGACCTGTATTATTCTGAAGAAGGAGCCCTCATCAAGACAGTGGTGGACATCGATTCAGACTACGACTACGAGGACTATCTCCCGACAGACATCCAGTCCGAACTCGAGAAATTCATCGGACAGAAATACCCTGGAGCAGCAATCATAGATACAGAATATGATGACGGCGAAATCGAAGTCGAGATTGTACACGAAAGGCGCGGCAAGGATGTGTATTTCAGCAAGGACCACAACTGGCTCCGCACAGAGTGGGATGTACGTAAAAACGAACTTCCGGCAGCCGTTCTGACCCAGATCAGCACATCTTATCCATCTTGGAAAATCGATGACGCCGAATACGTGGAGACCCCATCAGGAGACTGGTTCAAGATAGAACTTGAAAAAGGGGACTCGGAAGTCAAAATCAAAATTACAGCTGCCGGAGTTATTTTATAAGCGAAGGCTATTCAAATGCCCAATGCCCGATGTCAGTGCGGTGGAAGAGGTTATCGCAATCCACCTTGGACACAGCCTCAAGAGCCTTGTCATGAGCTGACTTGAGATCAGGGGCAGAAGCAAGAACCATCAGTACACGGCCGCCATTTGTCACCAACGAATGGCCGGCCTTGTCGTATGACTCGTGGCCTTCTCCCAGTTTCTTGAGCGTGGTACCCATATGATAAACCTTGACGGAATGGTCACTCAGCACCGCATCCAGTCCCTTGATTTCCACGCCTTTCTTACATGAGCCTAATTAACACCAGCTTTATGGAGCCAAAGAAGCAACGCGCCTTCCGTTGGATTTCCGATTGCCTTAATCTTTGAAGGATCTGCAAAATCAAGGTTTGCAGTTGTATTGACAACAATGCATTCTTTGATAAGACTTGACGTATTCTCTTCCAAGAGAGCTTGATCCGAAAGACCAGCAAAAGCAGTTTCATAAACCTGCATCTGATTCTTGGTAAGAATTCCTGTCTTATCCGTGCAGATAACAGACGTTGCACCTCCCGTATCCGTCCCTGCCGACAAGAGGCTTGACGGAATGCTCGATGCATGCGATCTCGTACTTGCATTTACCAAGACCTCTTCCCATCAGGAAGCAGTCCACATCCTCGCGGGGAAAATCCTCGTCGTTGAAATTAATGTACATATACGACCCGTTGCCGAGGAATCCGTATTCACCGGAAGCCGTCACCAGAACAGGACTCCCGGAAAGCTCCAATCTCATATCCTTGAAAGGAGAGTTTGCGTCCGAGACCGCATCCGAGAAGTTCATCCGTGGGCGAACCTTGTAGAGTTCCTTGTTCACGTTGGAAAGCTCGCCGCAAATCGTGGAAACCGCCATTGACTCGCCCGTGAACCCTGTCTCCGTGTCCATCCACCAGAACGAGAGGAGATACTTCTGACCGGGGACCGGAGCAAAGCCGATCCTGTCAATGTAGGCCTCCGTGATGTCCGCATCTCCCCAGTCCGAGTAGAATGCAGGTAAAAGCAATCCCGACGTTAAGAGGTTCAGCAGCTGAACGCTTCGTCAAGATGTCCGAAGAAAACCTTCGCAGACGTGTCTCTGTTGATTTTTCTAAGGAGGCAGCCAATTCTTATGCAATTTTGAAAAAGAAAGAGGGGAATAAGTAAATCGTGGGGTATCTATTGGACAACTGCCGTTTCGGCAGATTAACATCAGAAATCATTAATCAATGTCAGCCGTATACTTGCAGTAAAAACGCTGACATTGATTCGTTTTTTCATGACCATACACAGGACAATTATCGTGATTATAGGCTGGAGATGATGGGAACAACCCATTGTTTCTTTACAGACGAAAAAGATAATACGACACAACCGAAAATGGTTTGTGCTTTCTCATTGTCAAATTCATCGTTACGCACTGATATTTTACCTCAAAATAGGCGCAATCGTCTAAACCGTTCGATTCCAAGCGCCAAACGTCGCTTTCAGTACCCTGCGATATTGATTGGCGAATTATGTGTGTTTGATGGCTTTGGACATAAGACTTTCGGCTACAATATCGCGGACGAAATGATGAACCTCATCAAGACGATAGCCATTGATCCGGACAACAATACCTCAAGCAGATATTTGATAGTCGATGCGCTGAATAGTCCGGAGGTTATTGAGTATTACAAGAGAAATGGCTTTGAGTTCCTGTTCGCTTCTGACGAAGAGGAACTTGAACATTTGAGAAGTGGGCATAGCAGTGATGTGCAGAACTGTAGGACAAGATTGATGTTTTTCGATTTAGTTGTCCTCAATCAGCAGATGCACTAATCACTGTTGATAGTGCGTGATACTGCGACCGGTATCCAGTATTCGAGTCTATCAGCAGGTATCGCAAATGCAGTTGGAACACATCAATGTCAATATTTTCGGACTTTCAGCACTTTTTTTGAGGATTGTTTCCGTGGGTTATGTTGTCTCGTCTGGCTTGCCGGAGTCTTGGACGTTTATCCAACGGCTTTATATTCAGTTATATTCCTGATTTTTGGCGACCTGATCCGTGGCGTTGATATATTCATTAAGACCAGCCTCGGTTGTTGAGGTTGGCGTTCTTTCTCTTGTACTTCCTGCTCAGGGCGGGGAGGTGATTCGGCGGTGTTCCGCCTTGCAAGTTGTGCTCATATTCATTCCCATTGTCTTGTACTTTTACCATTAATGTCGCGTTTCTGGAAAGGTAAACCGTAATTTGAGGAAAGATGATATGGCAAAGCTGACAGAATACGCAAAATGCGCAGTCTGTCAGTTTTGTCATTATTGGTGGTTTTCTTTCCTTGGGCCAACAGCGAGAATCGGCGGCTACTCAAGGATCTTCCATTGGCCTCCGTATGTCGGTGGTCCTATGCGGACAATTTTGCCAGTCTCTTTTAGTTTTGATATGTATTTCTTTATCGTTGTCGTGGATTTTGAGAGAGTCTTTGATATTTTTTTAGATGAAATTTTCGGATTTTTCTTCCACGCCCGCCTCATGGCAGCTGTCCGCTATCCTGCGAAAATCTGACATAATTGCGTCATTGTGCGTTAAATTTATTGCATATTGAATTAATTTGTTGTATTCGTATAGCATATCAGTGATTATGGCTCAAGTTTCAATGACGGTTAGGATGGACGCTAGTCTCAAGTCTTCTTTTGATGCGCTTTGTCCCCAGTTCGGGATGAGTGCCGATACGGCTATGAATGTGTTTGCCAGGGCTGTGGTTCAACGAGGGAAAATCCCTTTTGAGATACGTGGGGACAAGGCGGAGTCTACCTCTGATGGCCTGAAGGCTTTCAAAGAACTTCGTGCTATGGCGGAGTCCGGTCGGTTCCCTGAGATGACTCTTGACGAGATTACGCTGACTCGGGATTGAAAATAAGATGGTGCTTGCGGTAGTGGGCACGAATGCTCTGTATTTTATGCTGATAGTTGTCGCCGGATCAGCGGCAAATCACGCTTTCCGGAATGTCTTGCCGAACGGCATGGCGGAAAGCAGCGCCATCTTGAAATGCTGAAGCCCGAACGGGATCCCAACAATCGTGATGCAGCAGATGAGCCCGAAGACAAGGTGCGCCGCAGCGATCTCCCACCATCCCAGCAGAATCCAAATCACATTCATGAATATGCTGAGGCAGCCTCCGGCGTTGTTCCCGTCCACCACGTCCGTCCCGAACGGCCATAGGGAAAACACCCCGAACTTCCACAACTGGTATCCGAATGGAATGCCTATGATGGTCACGCAATAAAGCAGTCCTGCGATGAAGTAGCCGAGGGAGACCAGCAGGCCTCCAAGAATCAGCCAAAGAATATTCCCGATAAATTTCATAAAACAGTTGTTGGTTTACATATTGCCTGCACCTATGGAATGCTTATAGTCAAGATCTTAAGTGACAGGCGGTTTATGGATGACGGCATGCGGTAAAAATTATTCGATGGCGGAAGATCATCCTCTGAATATGACTTCCAATCCATCGTAAGCGGCACGGAGAGGCCGAGGAAGGTTAGCGTCGAGCTGTGCCTGGGTGCCGTGGAGTGTCCTTGCCATGTGGGTGAGGTACACAGGCTGGCCCTGCGGAGCCTTGAGTCTTCCGGTGTCCAGAAGGACATGGGCGGTCCTAAGGACAGTTCCCACGCTCGAATGGGTGAATATCCTGAAATCCTCATCATGGTCGATTCCCATGGTGGCTTCCATTATAAGTCCGGTGATCGGCTTCCCGTCCGCGATGTGGGCGTCTATCCCGACGATTCTGGCGGCTCTGACTGGAATCCCGCCGGTGTCGGTGGCATACAGGACACGCACGGAGCCTTTTTCGATCAGGTAAATGAGGGTCTGCTCATTGTCGTCCTTTGTCGCATGGTTGCCTGGCAGAGCCGTGATCGTCAGGTCTCCGCATTGTGTCCTTTGGCCGATCGCAAGGCCGATGACTTCTGGCGTGGACTTGCCGAGTCCTGAGGCGGCCGCGGCGAGATCCGCCTTTGCCCTTTCAACCCAGGTGTCACCTACATATACCACATTTGCGTGGAGCGTTTCGATGGCGGCCCTGGCGTTGTAATGGTCGGAATGCGAATGAGTATAAAACACGGCGTCAGGTTTCTTGAATCCCGGCGGCAGCATGTCCGCGTCAGACGGGGTGAAATCGATAAGGATGCGGTTGTCAAGGAGCACGCTCGAAAGCCGCCTCAACTCGCCTCTCTCGTCCATGCCGTTCCAATCCGCCGCTCCTGTCCCCAGAAATCTCACGAGAAGATCTTTCTTGCCGGCTTCCCCGATTTCTGATGAATATCTGGCCGTTGAATATTCCGATGCGGAATCACTCGCCGCTGAATATCCTGCCGTGAGGTCGTCCGAAGCCTTGTTTTCGGCGGAAATTTCAGCCGCCCGCAAGACCACGGACCCGGACATCGCCCCGACAGCAACCGCGCCGGTCCCTATCTTTATGAATTTTCTTCTGTCCATATTATGCCTGTTCTATTCGGAATCATATCTTTAGGCTATCTCGTTATCTATGGCCTAATCATCGTCTTCAAGTCAAAAATGGATGGTTTTCTAATTCCAAACTATTAATATACGACTAATTTAGATAATGTGTGCATATTGATGGTAAAAAAACAATTTTTAAGTCTTGTTCCGGTGGCTCATAAATATCCCCGTGCTTGTAAAATCGTCTTTCTCCAGAGTTATTCTTTGTAGTCACTTGGTGCGTATGAGAGCCGTTTTTACGCACGAGTTCACTTTAGGCAATCTGTCGGTGAGTGAGGAACCAATCTGGCGCACGAGAAGGACTGCCGATGATGTTCGTGCGTGGAAAGCCAAGTTCTACGCACGAAGTGTGGTTTCTGGTGTCTCTTCGTGAGTGAGAAACCAGATTCCACGCACGGATCCCTACCGTCCCTTATCAATTGTTTCCGTCACGGATTCTCCGGTGCTCTTAAACGATAAATACCAATTATTCGCCACAATCCCTGAACGGAAACCGTACAGAATACCGAAAAATTGCGATTGCCAGACTTTCCGTGTCGCTGTACTTTTGCCGTGTCAAATTGAAAAGGTAAAAATGAGACAAAAGATTTTACTTCTGGTAATACTGATTGCGACTGGCTTCGCGGCTAACGCTCAGAGACTTACAATCGGTGGTTACGGTGAGGCGATGATGACCCGCAACTTCTATAGCGACGCTTGGCAGAGGTACAACCATCCGGAGCAATATAAAGACGATAAAAGTCACGGACGGTTCGACATTCCGCACTTCGTCATCAATCTTGGGTACGACTTCGGAAAAGGATGGACGCTCGGCACGGAGATCGAGTTCGAGCACGGAGGCACCGAAAGCGCGGTCGAGCTCGAGGCTGACGAGGCAGGTGAATATGAGAGCGAGATCGAGCGCGGAGGCGAGGTCGCTTTGGAGCAGTTCTGGCTCCAGAAGGCTTTCAGTGACGCGTTCAAGGTCAGGACAGGAATGATAATCATCCCGGTGGGACTGACGAATGGTCACCATCTTCCGACCGAGTTCTTCACGGCCTACAGGATGGAAGGAGAGAACACTGTCTTTCCTTGCACCTGGCACGAGCCGGGAATCGAAATTCTGGGTAACCTTGGCAAATGGTCCTATGAACTGATGTTCCTTCCGGGACTTGACTCGGACAGATTCAGTACCGAGAACTTCATTCAGGGCGGGGCCGGATCCCCTTACGAATTCAAGATCGCGAACTCCTACGCCGGGGCGTTCAGGATTGACAACCATTCTGTCAAAGGCTTGAGGATGGGCCTTAGCGGCTACTTCGGATCAAGCTTCAACAACTCCCTCACGAAGAACTCCAAGTACAAGGACTGCAAGGGCGAGGTGATGATCGGCTCGGCGGACTTCACCTACTCGGGACACAACCTGATCGCCAGAGGATGCTTTGATTATGCTCATCTGAATGATTCCCAACAGATAACGGCGTTCAACAAGAACAATATGTCTAACGCTTCGCCTTCCCCTCACAACGCTGTGGGATCCGATGCGATCGTCGGCAGCATAGAGGTGGGCTATGATATTCTTTCACTCTTCAAGAAGGAGAGCAAGTGCTACGCTTTCGCCCACTACGAGTACTACGATTCGATGTTCAAGGTGGCCGACGGCGTGCTGGACTACAAATGGTGCGGGAAGCATCGCATCGCCGCCGGCATCAACTGGTACCCGATCAAAGACATCGTCGTGAAGGCGGAATATTCAAAGCGCTTCTATGTCGCCCCGTTCAACAACGAACCTTCGATCACCTTTGGAATCGCTTTTAGTGGCTGGTTTTTGAGGTGATGATGCAAGTAATATAGGTAATAAATATTCAAAAAATACAACAACTATGAGACAAGGTTTTAAATTCGCGGCTGTGCTGATGGCTTCAGCTCTCGCCGTTGTGGCCTGCGACAAAAATTCCACAGACCCGACCTCCGCTAAGGAGGAAACGCTCCAGAAGGTCAACGAGACTTTCGTGGACAACACTGTGATCCCGACGTACAAGAACCTCGCTGACAAGTCGCTTGATCTTCAGGCGGCGATCGAGAAACTTCAGACGGCACCGACCGATGCCAATGTCAAGGCAGCCTGCGACCTCTGGAAATCCGCCCGCCAGTACTGGGAGTGGAGCGAGGCTTTCCTTTTCGGAGCCGCGTCCAAGTACAGCATCGACCCTCACATCGACACCTGGCCGCTTGACAAGGTCGCTCTTGAGAACCTTCTCGACAGCGAGAAGATGATGTCTGACATCGAGAACACTGTCGCCAACCTCAACAATGGACTTGTAGGATTCCACGGCATTGAATATATCTTGTTCCGTGGCGGTAAGGAGCGTGCCGCCTCCGCCATCCCTGAGAAGGAACTTCTTTACGCAGCCGCAGTCGCCAAGGACCTGTCACTGAGCGCCGCGAGGCTTGAGGCCGCCTGGGCCGGACTCGACAACGTCAGCGATGCCAAGAAGGAACTGATCGAGGAGGCCGAGATGGAGCCGGAGGATGATTTCGGCGAGCAGATGAAACTTTGCGGCCAGGCCGGAAGCGTCTGGAAGTCAGTCACTGCCGGAAGCGAGCAGATCATCGAGGGCTGCAAGGACATCGTGGACGAGGTCGGCACTCAGAAAATCGGAAAGCCGTACACCGGAGAGGATGTGAACTACATCGAGTCCCCTCATTCCTGGAATTCCATCGAGGACTTCTACGACAACATCGTCAGCGTCCGCAGCGCCTATTTCGGAGCTCTCGGTGCGACAACCGCTCAGACATATTCAGTGAGCGCCTACCTTGCAAGCGTTGATCAGGCCGCCAATGAGGGTGTCATCTCCGCGATCGAGAAATGCCTTGAGAAGATCGGTGCTATGCCTAGGCCGTTCGTGAAGAACTACAAGGATGCCAAGGTCAAGGAGGCCATCGACGCCTGCAATGACCTTAATGACGCTCTCGAGGTCGCACGCCAGGCTTTGATCAATGACTAAAGTGAATGTTCTTTGAGGAGGAAAGACTTTGTTCCATATTGGTGGAAACCTTTGAAACTGAAGTTTTTCACCCTCGGGACTTTAAATGAATATCCAAGGATTGGCCGGTAAAGCCGGCTGATCCTTTAACCAATATAAAATTGAAAGATTATGAATAAATCACTGCTGATACTTTCAGCCACCCTTTTTGCCTTCACCGCCTGCAACGGCAATGGCGGAACGGACGAACCTGAGACTCCGACCGAGCTGAGTGATGAATGGTATGCCGGCGGAAAACTCGGAACGGCTTTCAATTCAAGCGCTTCAGCCTACGAGCAGCCGACTCCGGTGATCGAGAACTCCGGAATGATCCAAGCCTTCAAGAACGGAGAGATGTTCTTTGAAAGGGATTTCAACGAGAACAAGGACGGGGCTTTCAGCGGCCTCGGCCCGTTGATGGTCCGTCGCGGATGCCTCTACTGCCACCCGAACTACAGTCACGGCAAGCGTCAGACCGAGTACAAGGCTGACAAGAACGGCAACGGCTACCTTTTGGTAATCACCGACGACACAGACACTTACCTCAGTTCGGTCACCGGAATGCCGCAGACTCTTGCGGTGGCTCCTTTCAAGGCTCCTATCGATGAAAGCAACATCAAGATAAACTGGCTTGAATATACCGACGAATGGGGCAACCAGTTCCCTGACGGAGAGCCTTACAGCCTTATCTATCCGGAGGTCATCGTCCCTGAGGATGCGTTCTATGTGCCGCTTGAGGTGACGAAGAACGGCGAGACCACCACGGTGCCATATTCAAACGTGCGTTTCAGGGTTGAGTCCACGATCGGCGTTTATGGAGTCGGGCTTCTGGACGCGATTGATGACGATGATCTCAAGGCGCAGTACGCCAAGGAGGAGGCGGCTGGTGCCAAACTGAATCCGGCCATATTCGCAAATGGCGAGTGGACAAGCCTTTACGGCAAGACTACCCATCCAAAGCGTTTCACTTACGCGTTGAGCCGTGGCCCGTTGCAGGACGCCGCCGGAGCGAACGCCATCTGGAACATCACCAACGTGACCCGAAGCGACAGGCGTTACCACTATATGACGGCGACCTACGCCAAGGTGGCTTCGCAGGATCCGGATGTCCAGAAGGATTTCTACAAATATTTCCCTGACCAGAACAAGACGGGGAATGTTCAGGAGGATATTTATAATTATTTGATGGCCAAGGATCTCAAGCCGGAGATGACGGATGAGGAATATGCCGACTTTATGATCTGGCACAGAGGGTTGGCTGTTCCTGCGGCCAGGGATCTGGACAATCCTGAGGTCATCAAAGGCAAGGAACTTTTCACTAAGATCGGTTGCGCCACGTGCCACCGTCCAAGCTGGGTTACCGGAGAGGACAATGTCACGGATCCGAACGGTTTCTTCAGGGACAACGATCCGAGGCTTCCTCGTTATCCTCACCAGACTATCTGGCCGTACACCGATATGGTCCAGCATCGTCTCTTTATGAAGAACGACATCCGTACCGGTTGGTGCAGGACGACTCCACTTTGGGGACGTGGCCTGAGCGAGCTTGTCGCCGGAGGTGTTGACAGGCTTCACGACTGCCGCGCCAGGACTGTTGTGGAGGCGATTATGTGGCACGGAAGCGCCCAGAGCGACGCCCGCAAATCCGTTGAGAATTTCCGAGCCCTCTCCAAGACAGAACGTGATGCGGTAGTAAGATTTATCGATTCGATATAATGACAAGACTTTTTGCGGGGCGGCCGGCGGCCCTGGTGCTGCACCTTTCGCTGGCACTGATTCTGGCGGGAGCGCTTGTGACATCCTTTTCCGCGAGGAAGGGGATGCTTCACGTGCGTGAGGGGGAATCCGTGGAGACTTTCGAGACCAAGGACGGAAAGATTCTCGAACTGCCTTTCAGTGTGGAACTTGAGGGCTTCGAGGTGCTTTACCATTCCGGAACGGACGCCGCATCGGATTACAGTTCACGGCTGCGTTTCACAAGGAACGGCTCGGTTCTCCGCGAGGGCGAGGTGAGGATGAACCGCATCCTGTCCTGTAAAGGTTATCGTTTCTATCAGACTGACTATGACAGCGATGAGGCCGGTGTGACATTCACCGTGAGCCACGACCCGGTCGGCATCGCTGTCATTTACACCGGCTATGCTCTGTTGCTTCTCGGACTTCTGGCGTTTTTCTTCACTGACAAGAGGTTCAAGAAGTTCTTCGGGAACGCGTTGAGATATTCATCGGTCATAGCGATTCTTCTGTGCTTGGAGGCAACCGCTTCTGCGACAGGGAATTCCGTAGCTGGGCTGCCTCAAACGGAAAATGCTTCCGTCAAAGGGAATCAGGTAAAACGTGGCTCAGCCTCTCCGAAAGTCCTGCCGAAAAACATCGCCGCCGAATTCGGAAGACTCTACGTTCTGTACCACGGACGAATATGCCCGCTCCAGACTCTTGCCTCGGATTTCAGCGCAAAGCTCTATGGAACATCCGGTGTGAAGGGACTGACTGACGAACAGGTACTTACAGGCTGGATGTTCTACGGCGCAAGTTGGAGGAATATTCCTATGCACAACCGGAAAAAGGCGGTTGACGCAATGGATAAGGAGGCGACTGTCAAGGCTTTATATTCAGGAGACCTGCTGAAAATCTACCCTTTGCGGGACAGCACCGGGCGGCTTGGATGGTACTCGCAGAGCGACCGGCTGCCGGAAGGAATCGCTGATGAGGAGTGGCTTTTCGTCCGCAAGTCGATGGACTATATCTTCGAGCTGGTGGTGAACCGTGAATATTCAAAATTAGAAGAGTCGATCGGGAAGCTGCGCCGCTTTCAGGAGAGCAAGATGGGGGAGAGCCTTCCGCCGGCGTACCGCATCAAGGCCGAGAGGGCGTACAACGCTCTGCCTCCGCTGTTTCCGATCGCAGGAACTTTCCTGATCATCGGTCTGGTGATGCTGGCGGCGGCGATGCGTAGGATGATCCGGGGAAATTTTTCCTCTACAAGGGTTGGTAAAAAATATGTTCCAGAAATATTCAAGATCGTTGGAGTAGCTGTGGCTTTCGTGTTTTTCCTCGTGTTGACCATCGTGCTTGGGCTCTTCTGGATCGCGAGCGGACATATTCCTTTCTCCAATGGTGCGGAGACGATGCTGACGATCGCTTGGACGGCAATGCTGGCTTCCGTGTTGAGTTTCAAGAGGTTTTCGATTATGCTCCCGTTCGGGATCATAGTCGCGTCGCTGGCCGCTCTGGTTTCCGCGATGGGCAACGCCAACCCGGCCGTCACCCAACTGATGCCTGTGCTGTCGTCCCCGCTGCTGAGCATCCACGTTTCTCTAATGATGCTTTCCTACACCGTTCTCGCCATCATTATGGTCAACGGAATTTGTGGGCTGGTCGCATCACTGCGCCATACTTCAGTCTCTGATTCAGCCTCCGCGAAGATGGCCCGGATGTCGGAAGCGTTGATGTACCCTGCCCTGTTCTTCTTAGGCTCAGGCATAATCGCAGGCTCCATCTGGGCCAACGTCTCCTGGGGCTGCTACTGGAACTGGGACCCGAAAGAAACCTGGGCCCTGATCACTTTCCTGATCGCCTCCCTCGGTGTTCACCGCACCCGTCTCCCGTTCCTGAGGAGTCACCGTGCCTACCACATCTACACCCTGATCCTCTCCGCCTCCGTTCTCTTCACCTATTTCGGCGTCAACTACCTCCTAGGCGGAATGCATAGCTACGCTTAACCCGCTTCCCGTCCCGTGCGCGTAGCCACCATGTTGACGCACGAAGACCCCCTGTTTGCAAAGTCGTTGCGTGGAAATGCTGTCCTGACGCACGGACGTTAGTTGTTCTCGGGAATATTCGTAAATTTGTACGCTGTAGGAAATGCTTAGGGATGATCCTGAACCAGATGCCTCCGGCGTGATTGTATGACAGTATTTCAGATAATATCATTGGCCTTGATGGCCGGATTCTATGGAGTCTATCTGGCTAAACAGCTCAGTCAGAGGAGTCAAGGGATCCGGACCAATCAGATGGGGCGCGGGAATAAGGAACTGCGGACTTTGACTGTGGAGCGGTTGCTGGCTGCCTTTTCCGTCCTGATTGTCGTCGTGGAGGTGTGGAGCGTCGTCCGGGGATATTCATTCCTCCCGCGGTGGTGCGGTTGGATCGGACTGGCTTTGACGGCTCTCGGAGTGGTGTTCTTCACTACCGCCGTGCTTCAGATGCGGGACAGTTGGAGGGCCGGAATATCCCCGGACGAGAAGACCGGACTGGTCACTTCCGGCATCTACAGAATCAGCCGCAACCCGGCTTTCGTCGGTTTTGACCTGACCTACATCGGGCTGCTTCTCTGCTTCGCAAACTGGCTTCACCTGCTCGTCGTGCTCTGCGCGGTGACGATTTTCCACCTCCAGATCCTTCAGGAGGAGCGGTTCCTGCTTTCAAGGAAAGACATTGACTACAAGGACTATTACAACCGTGTCCACAGGTATTTATGAATATGCCGTAGTGGGAAACGTCAGAGTTTTGAATGAATATTGAGATATTCAGGAAACAAAATATTCAAGAGATAAAATGGAAATATTCAAGAGATATGTGATGCTGTGCGTCGGACTGCTGATTGTGGCGTTCGGGGTGGCTTTTTCTATTCTGGCGGATCTTGGAACTTCGCCGATCTCGTGTCCGCCTTATGTGGCGAGTATGCTGTGCCCGCTGACAGTGGGGGAGGCAACGATCGTGATGCACTGCATATTCATTCTGATTCAGATGGCGCTCCTGCGGAAGGATTACGACTGGGTCCAGCTGATGCAGCTGCCGGTGGCGTTCGCGTTCGGGTACATGACGGATTTCGCCTGCTGGTGCATCGCGGATGTGCCTTGCCCGAACTACCTTATGCAGGTCGTTTGGTGCCTTGTGGGCATCGTGCTTGTGGGGGTCGGTGTGGCTTTTGAGGTCGTGGCCGGGGTGGTGACACTGGCCGGCGAAGGACTTGTTCTGGCGATCTGCAAGGCTTTCAAAACCCGTTTTGACATCACGAAAGTTGTTGTGGATGTGTCGCTTGTGGCTCTGGCGTGCGTCGCCTCGCTGCTCTGGCTTGACGGAAGAATCCACGGTGTGCGTGAGGGAACCCTCGCCGCTGCCCTGCTCGTGGGAGTCATCGCACAGTGGTGCAACAAGCCGGTCGAGAAACTGGCGGAAAAGATTGGTGTGAACAATGCCGGAAAGTGATGCGAAGTTGATGAATATTAAGGCTTAAGCCTATGCGCCTCATCGAAGATTACATATCTTACATCAAGGACATCCGGAGATATTCGGCGAGAACTCAGGCGATATATTCAGATGCCCTGAAGGTCTTTGTGGAGGATTGCGGGGCGGCGACTGATGAGGAACTGCTGAAATCGCTCACGCCGCAGATCATCCGTTCGCACGAGGTGTATCTTCTTGAGAAAAGAGAGGATAGCCCGAGGACGGTCAGGCTGCATCTGTCGGTGCTGTCGGGGTTCTGCCGCTACCTGATGAAGGAGAAAAGGCTGACCGCCAATCCGGTGCGGACGGTGGCGAAGCCAAAGGTGGAGAAAAGGCTGCCGGTGTTCTATAGGGAAGAGTCGATGAATGAATATTTCGCCGCGACGGACTGTGATGCCTCCGAGGAGAATCTGGCGCTGATCACGGGAAGTGACAAGGCCTCCGAGGCGGCATATTCAAGAAGGTTGGAGCGACTCATCGTGTCGGTGCTTTACAGTACCGGGATGAGGCGCGCGGAGTTGATCGGGCTTCGGATCGGCGACGTGGATTTTTCACGACGGACGATGACCGTGAGGGGAAAAGGCGACAAAGTGAGAGAAATTCCGCTTGTTTCTTCGCTTTGTAAGGAAATTTCATTATATTTACAAGCGGTTGAAACGATGGTTGGTCGCGAAAGATCGGCAAGCGAGCCACTGGCGGTCACCGGCAAGGGCCTGAAACTCTATCCGGTTTTCATAGACAGGGCGATAAAAAGAGCGCTTGGGCGGGTCGGAAGCATCACCGGGAGAAAGTCTCCACACGTGTTGAGGCATTCCTTGGCCACGGAACTGCTGGACGAGGGGGCGGATCTCAATTCGATAAAGGAGCTTCTGGGACATTCCTCGCTCGCGGCGACGCAGGTCTATACGCACAACACCATCGAGAAACTGAAAAAAGTTTATGTTAACGCCCACCCAAGGGCAAAAAGCGGAGGTAAAAATGGAGATTAGAGTATAATCCCTGAAGTTCGACGCGGATCAGAAACTGCTCGACTATGTAGAGAAGAAGGTCTCGAGACTTTCCAGATTCAGCGACCATCTTGACGATGTTGAAGTGACTTTATCTTTGCTCAAGGAGCCTGACGATATGAGCGTGATCGTCGGCACCCTTATGAACATTCCGTGGATCAAATTGATCTTCTCGTTCCTTATCTACTTCATCCTTGGCTACTTGCTGTATGCTTCGATGTTCGCCGCCGTCGGCTTGGCCTTAGAGAACGAAGGAGATTTGCGGCAGCTTTAGATGCCACTGACAATCTCGTTGATGATCGCTTACGTCATCATCCTGATGGCGTTCCAGAACCCTGACAGCGAGGTCGTTGTATTGGGCTCGATGATTCCGTTCACGTCTCCGATCGTGATGCTTGCCAGAATCCCTTACGGGGTTCCGATGTGGCAGCTCATCGTGTCGATCGTCCTCCTGCTTCTGACATTCTTCGGCTGCGCCTGGCTTTCCGCCAAGATCTACAAGGTTGGAATCCTGATGTTCGGCAAGAAGAGCACGTTCAAGGATCTGTGGAAGTGGATTAAAATAAAATAAATAATGAGGAATATTCTTACGCTTGCCCTGTCTTTCGCTGTCTGCCTCGGCCTTTCGGCTCAGGAGAAGGTCGTCTCCTGGCAGACTGATCCGGTGGATGGACACCGGACGGGAGTGATGGCCTCCAACGCCTCGAATGTGACTGAGGCGATGGGTTCGGTCAAAGGCTGCGCCTATTATGCTCCGAACGGAAAGAGGTTCCGTAAGGGAACAACCTGGATTGTCGCTAAGATTATGCTTGACGGCGGCGACGGCTACAAGGTCGCCAAAAACGCGGTCGAGCTGATCAAATGCAACGGCTACCTCTACGACACGATGCTCGCCTACGTCCGCTCTCTCACCGCGGACGGCAAGCCGATCGAGTACCAGAACCAGCATTGGATCACCATCCTCGGGGATGGGGACAACAAATGAGAAAATTAGTTTTAGGAATATGCCTGCTGCTTTTTGCGGATGAGTTTTTTGTGTTATCTTTGGACGCTTAAACACACTTGACAATGAGATATTTACTGACCATTTCATTTCTGATCTGCGTCCTAACGTTCTGCGGACGGCAGGATGTTGTCACCGAAAGCCTTGACCGGGCCGAGTCCTGTATGTCTGACCGTCCGGACTCCGCCCTTGCCATCCTTGAGGCGTTGGACTCCACGCAATTCAATTCAAGGCGGCAGAATGCCCGCTACGCCCTTCTGAAGTCGATAGCCCTTGACAAGAACTACATAGACCGCACAGACGACTCCCTCGTCAACATCGCCGTCAACTACTACCGCCATCGCCGCAACGCCCCCTACAAGTTCAAGTCCTACTACTACCAGGCCCGCATCTATCAGAACGCCGGTCAGATGGACAAAGCGATGGAGAGCCTCGTCCGCGCGGAGCATATCCGCAAGAACATTCCGGCCGAGGATCTTGCGCGGCTTCACTTCGTTAAAGCGCAAGTAGGCTTAAGCAGATACAACTTAACTGAACAACTTAAGGAACTGCGGAGTGCCGCCAATTATTCCAAGATTTGCGGGAATGACAACAACTACATATTTGCAACCTTATCTCAGGCGAATACATATTTAATACTTGATGATTATGAGAGAGCTGACTCTTGTCTGAATATGATAGAACATATCAGGAACTTGTCATATCTTAATCAATTAAATAAAATTGGTGTCCAATTATTATATTCATACAAGGTGGATTCTTCTAAAGATGATTTGGAAGAGAAGTGCCGAGACTATATCAATTCAGCCATGGACAAGTCTGACCTTGACTGGAAACTCATATCTCAGGTCTATGATAAAACCGGCAAAACAGAACTTGCCAAAGAAGCTTTGGACAGATATGCGCAAGAGAATAGTGGAAATCTGGATGATTTTTATTATTACCTTCTTGCATCATTACAGCAAACTCAGGGAGAATATGCGGAGGCCTACCGTAATATGACCATTTACTCTCATCTCAGCGACTCTTTGAATTTGGTGAAAATCAATCAGGAAGTCAAGTCTGTACAGAGAAATTATGAGGATAGTATCGTAATAATCAAACAAAGGATTTTATTTGGAATAATTGCTGCCATCCTATCACTCATAATTATCTTATGTCTAAAATTTCACTTAAGGTTAAGAAAAAGAGAAAAATACTTACGGCAACAAATTGAGGAAATCAAAGAGGAATATGAGGAACTGTCATCACTGAAAGAAAAACTCCAGCCTATCGAGAATATAGTGTGCAATATGGATGGTCATAACGACTGTGAACAGAACACTTTGATTCAAAGCATTATAGAAACGAGAATTAAATCTCTGGCCGCCTTTTTGAACAAAGGCATTCCCGACTCCTTATCTAAAGTCGCTGATACATTGGATGAGTTATTGAACAACAGAGATAAGGTAACTGGCAGCATAGGATTGATCTATGCCATTTATTATCCTCGTTTCGTGGCCAAATTGGCTGAACGCGGCCTATCGGCTTCCGAGATAGGATATTGTTGCCTTTTGGTCATCGGCTTGAAGACTTCTGAATTACCTAAAGTCATAAACTATTCGAATGCCTATAATATAAGCAGCAGGTTGAGGTCAAAGCTTGGGCTGACAGCCGATGACGGCACTCTGTCAGCGTGGTTGAAAAATGTATTAGCCGAGAAACAATAGATGCGGCATAAAAGATAAAACGTCATAAATACAATGCAAACTGACGTGGTTGTAGTAAATGTTAGGGAGCTGTAATGTGATTCGTTTCTCTTTAACTATAAGCCACTTACTACTTTATACCGTGGCAAACGGAATGGCGCGGATACGGAATTAACTGTCATTCGGGAGATTATCGAACACGCCTATGGTTGTGCGTGTGAAAGTTTTCAGGTGGAGCACCTTGGTGTGTCTGACCCTCTTAGGTTGAACGGTTGTTAATATAGAACACTAGTCGCAAAGTAAGAACTCCGTGTCATTGGGTCGCACGGATAATCGGTGCTGGACTATGCCTTGGATTTGCAGGCTGGATCACTTAGTCAACTTCTATATAACTCCCAAATGTTAATTGACTTCCAATCGTGTAGGTAGCGTTATGCCATATAGTAGAACTATGTATTGGTAATTAATTGGTATTCAATGTTGTGGTACTACTGAAAAGTAGAGCGAATTGTTTTGAGAGTAGGATAATTGTAACGAACTTTGCAATCGAAAAATAATAAAAAGATGAAGAAAATTTGTTTGATAATCACCCTGCTGGCTACGTGCTTGGCGAATCTGTCTTTTTGCTGTCTTATGTATGCAGAAGATACTCCGGACAAGGTTTCGATCGACCTCCAAACAGTTAAAGACAAAAACCATTACGAAAGGGATTTGTATGATAGTATCAAGGCTGATTACTACTTTAGGGGTAGCCGACTTGAGATTTCTTGCGCAGACGAAGGAGTTGTCTCTGTCTATCTCTTCAACTCCCGCAACCAGATGTGCGGCTATGCCGAGTATGATTCAGCGGAAAACCCTATCGGGAGGCTTGATGTCCCAAAGCAGTCAGGCACTTACCACATTGTCATTATCACCGACAAGTCCTACTCTGAAGGATCTTTCGCCAAATAACTTTAGTGTGCGTTTTATTTCATACCATAATTAATTCTATACCAATTTAATTAACTAAACAAGTTTATGAAGACAAGAGTGATTATTGCATTACCAGTCGCATTATGTTTTCTTATGACATCGTGTGAAAAGGCGGTTGTCGTTAATAACGAAATCGATTCTGTTGAAGAAGCACAAAATGATCTTTCCCGGCCATTAGAGTTTTCTTCGAGGGAAAGCCTTTTGGATGCAGTTAAGTCATTTGATTATGATGCATCGGCTACCAGATCCATTGTGACAGGGTTTGTTTCTTATTATGATACAGTTATGCAGGAAGATGACTATGATGAAAGACCTAATGCCATCTTCAGTGACGCTTTCGGATCAATTCTAAATCCAGATGGCGAGGTCATCTGTGATGGTACATTCTTTAAACTCGGACTGAATGGCATTTATTATGGCCCGTTAGACGAAACTGACAATATTCGACTGCTGGCTGAATGTGAGGAACTTGACATTGACTCATTTGATAAAATCTTGGTTGGCGACAATGAAGAGTATCGCTCTCGGAATTATCCGTCAGTTTGCTTTTCGGATACATTTGGTCTGTTTTCGGAGTCACAGACTTTGGACTCAGATATGGTTGCGACAAGATCCGTAATGGCTACTTATTCTGATCCTGCGGCAGGTGTTATTTGGGGGGACGTTGGACATAAGAACGGTAGAGATATGGATCAAGATTATACTTGGCCGAAAGGTAGTGACCAAAAAACGAAATTCAGCAGCAAAGTCGCAAATGACACCAAAATTTACAAACAGCACTATGCTGGACTGTATGATGAAAGCCGGGTCAAGACTAAAACGATGAGAAAAAAAGGAATCTTTTGGAACAAATTTACTGCGGATGTCACTTCCGCTGTGACAAATGTCTTGATATGTGAAGCCGCCGCTGATTTTAAAAATAATCCTCCTTATGGTTGGTTTGACGTGTCTAAAACTCATTACAAGGGCGAGACATTTATGATTGCCACGAAGGTTGTTCCTTCTTATATTGGTTTACCAATTAATTCTAAAGCGGTTGAGAATGAATGTAATGAGGCCTTGAAATGGGCCAAGGAAAATGGGGCGGATATTTCTGAAGTTGAAGGAGTACGGTACATTGTGACTTCCGACAATAATACAAGTCCGGTCTTGCTTAAAGATATTGTGGTAAAAAAGCACGCGGCTAAAAATACCCTGATTTTTAACCTGCTGACTAATGGCGGAACATTTTATATTGACAAAGGAATAGTGAATGGTTTTAGAACGAAGAATGCTCAATATCGCGTGGATTTTGTAGTGTACTACGGGTTCTCGGAATATGAAGGGGAAAAGAAAGGCTTTAAATTAATTTGCGGACGTAACCTCAAATGATCTAATATGTTTTAATATGCGCAGTTGTAATTACTTATCACAATTCATTATCGCATTGATCGCCTTGTGCGGCTCCCTTACGATGTCCGCTCAGGAGTCTTCGCCAAGGTCCGCAGGTTACAGAGGGAGCCTAACTTTGACTGATCAGTATCTTGCAATTATCGGTTTCGAGACATCGCACGGCTATATGTTCAATGAGCATCATTATCTGGGAGCCGGAGTGGGTGGATTCTTCATTCCAACCGACAATCTGCCTTGTTTCGGGCAAGTGTTCGCTGATTACCGGGCGTATCTGTCAGACAAAGCAAGCACAATGGTACTCGGAGCCAAAGCCGGTTTCTGCCACGCCTTCAAGACAAACGAGGGAAACCACAACGGGTATTCCTTTATGAACGCCGCGACATTGGAGCCGAGCCTTGGTTGGATCTGGGGTGGTAAGAATGGAAATGGATTCGGAATAAGCCTTGGCGGTCAGGTCTTTATGTACAAAGACGATGTGTCCGTCTTGCCGAAGCTCAATTTCTTCTACGAGTTTTAGTATATCAATACCTTTGGACATTATGTGGAAAAAGCTGTTGCGTTTTCCACATAATGTTTATATATTTGAGAAACTTAAACTGTTTTTATTATGAAGTAGTTTATTTTGATTGTTCTTGTCGCCTGTAGTTTTACCGCCTGCCCTTGTGATGATGATGGCCCGGAATTTACTGCGGATTGGTTGCTGAAGAATATGACGGACGAAACCATTGTCGTCAAGAGTTTTTGGACTTATGCTCATCCTGAGCCAGAAGTGGTCAAGCCGGGAGATTCTTACTGGCTGTATAACTTTTATTGGGAAAGGGAAGAGGTTCCGTTCAATTATTTGTTCGTGGGAGATCCAGACATATATCATCAGGATGGTACATCCGGTAACTATGCGATTAGCGTCTATTCATCGGATGGCGGAACGCTGTTGAAGGATTGGGCGCTTGATGACGCGCATAGAGCCGGAAGGTTCTATGGTGAGAGCAATTGGATTAAGTCTGTTGAACTCCAATCGGATGGCACGACTCAGAAAAAGTGGGTGTTTGAACTGACTGAGGATGATCTTAAAGAAGATGTCTCCTCCGGTAGCGGCGAATCCGGCGAAAGTGGATAAAATATTTCTATATATTTGATTATTAATGATGTACAGAGGAAGAAAGTTGACGCTAAAATAGGAGAGTAGAAACCTTGTTCCGAAATTTACAGGCAAACAATAAGCCTGTTAAGGAGCAGGGTTTCATTATGTACTCAATCATTAACTATCTTCACAACGGATGTCTGTACCTACACAATCTGGCATTTCCCAAGCGGAAAGATTAAGCCAACTGATGATATATTCAACGACAAGGTTATGAGGGTCGTGCGTGAGCTTAAGGACGAGGTGCCTATCTCATTGATGTTCTGTCTCTCGCCTTGGAACAATTTCGAGGATATGAGGTTTGTGATAGATGTGGCGAAGCGTCTGCCTGTCTTCTACAGGGAAGAGTCGATGAATGAATATTTCGCCGCGACGGACTGTGATGCTTCCGAGGAGAATCTGGCGCTGATCACAGGGAACGACAAGGCCTCCGAGGCGGCATATTCAAGAAGGCTGGTGGAACGGCTGATCGTGTCGATGCTTTACAGTACGGGGATGCGCCGGACGGAGCTGATCGGGCTGAGGGTCGGCGACGTGGATTTTTCACGACGGACGATGACCGTGAGGGGAAAAGGCGACAAAGTGAGAGAAATTCCGCTTGTTTCTTCGCTTTGTAAGGAAATTTCATTATATTTACAAGCGGTTGAAACGATGGTTGGTCGCGAAAGATCGGCAAGCGAGCCACTGGCGGTCACCGGCAAGGGCCTGAAACTCTATCCGGTTTTCATAGACAGGGCGATAAAAAGAGCGCTTGGGCGGGTCGGAAGCATCACCGGGAGAAAGTCTCCACACGTGTTGAGGCATTCCTTGGCCACGGAACTGCTGGACGAGGGGGCGGATCTCAATTCGATAAAGGAGCTTCTGGGACATTCCTCGCTCGCGGCGACGCAGGTCTATACGCACAACACCATCGAGAAACTGAAAAAAGTTTATGTTAACGCCCACCCAAGGGCAAAAAGCGGAGGTAAAAATGGAGATTAGAGTAAAATCCCTGAAGTTCGATGCGGATCAGAAACTGCTCGACTATGTAGAGAAGAAGGTCTCGAAACTTTCCAGATTCAGCGACCATCTTGACGGAATGGAGGTGACTTTATCTTTGCTCAAGGAGCCGGACAACAAGAATGTCAGGATCCAGACAAGGGCCTACGGCCAGGATCTTGTCATCGAGAGGAACTCAACCTCGTTCGAGGATGCCGTCAGCGCGGCTGTCGATCTGATGAAGGAGAAGATCGTAAGGACAAAAGAAAAGAAATTTGACGCATAGGATGAAAAAGAGATTGATCTTGAGTCTGATAGCCGTGGCAGGCATCGCCGCCGCGTGTGGTCAGCAAAGAGGTGCTGGAAGACAGGCCGCCGGAAATGGCGGGCCTGTCTTTCTTGATGAGACGAGAACAATCGAGGAGAGGGTGGAGGACGCTCTCTCAAGGATGACAACAGAGGAAAAAGTGGCTGTGCTGCACGCCCAGTCCAAGTTCAGCTCGGCCGGAGTGCCGAGGCTCGGCATCCCTGAGATCTGGACTTCCGACGGCCCTCACGGAATCCGTCCGGAGGTGCTTTGGGACAAATGGAGTCAGGCCGGGTGGACAAGTGATTCCTGCACGGCGTTCCCGGCGTTGACCGCGCTGGCTGCCACTTGGAATCCTGAGATGTCGGCTCTTTACGGAAAGAGCATCGGCGAGGAGGCCCGCTACCGCAGGAAGGACGTGCTTCTGGGACCTGGCGTGAACATCTGCAGAACCCCTCTCAACGGGCGCAGTTTTGAATATATGGGTGAGGATCCTTACCTTTCAGGCCGCATGGTCGTGCCTTATGTCAAGGGTGTGCAGAGCAACGGCGTGGCTGCCTGCGTGAAGCATTTCGCGCTGAACAATCAGGAATATAACCGCTTCACCACCAATGTGACAGTTGATGACAGGACTCTCTATGAGATCTATCTTCCGGCCTTCAAGGCAGCCGTCACCGAGGGGAAGGCTTGGGCGATAATGGGTTCCTACAATCTTTACAAGAACCAGTGGTGCTGCCAGAACCAGTACACTTTGAACGACATCCTTAAAGGAGAGTGGGGTTTCGATGGAGTGGTGATCAGTGACTGGGGCGGAGCCCATGACACGGAACAGGCTGTGAATAATGGTCTGGACATGGAATTCGGCACGTTTACCAACGGACTTAGCTGGTCTCTCTCAAACGCTTACGCCAACTACTACCTTTCGGATCCTTTCCTCAAGGGAATCAATGAAGGGAAATATACCATGGATGTGCTTGACAACAAGGTCCGCAGGGTCTTGAGACTTATGTTCCGCACGGTGATGGACAGGAACCGTCCTTTCGGCTCGTTCGTGAGTCCGGAGCACATCGCCGCCGCCAGAAAGATCGGGGCCGAGTCCATAGTGCTTCTCAGGAACGATGGCGGCATTCTTCCGATAAAGAACGCGAGGAAGATTCTGGTTGTCGGCGAGAATGCTGTCAAGATGATGACAGTGGGCGGCGGAAGTTCCTCTCTGAAAGTCAAGAACGAGGTTTCCCCGCTGGAGGGGATCCGGGAGAGGTTCGCCGATGCCGAGGTGGTCTATGAGCGCGGCTATGTAGGCGACACCGGCGGACAGTTCGACGGCGTGAGGACCGGCCAGGATCTGAGCGAGAGCCGTCCGGCGGAGAAACTCATCGCCGATGCGGTGGCAGCCGCCAGGGCTGCGGACATCGTGATCTTCATCGGAGGTCTCAACAAGAGTGACCATCAGGACAGCGAGGGCAACGACAGGGAAAGCTATGATCTTCCATATTCACAGAACGCTGTGATTGAGGCTCTTGCCGCAGCCAATCCGAAGCTTGTGGTTGTGAATATCTCCGGAAACGCTGTGGCGATGCCGTGGGCTGACAAGGTTCCGGGAATAGTTCAGGACTGGTATCTTGGGAGCGAGGCCGGACATTCTCTGGCGGACGTGCTTTCAGGCGATGTCAACCCTTCCGGAAAACTACCGTTCACGATCGGGGCCACGCTGGCGGATTATCCTGTTCAGTCTGAAATCCAGTACCCGGGAATCCCTCGCAAGGAGACCGTCAAGATGGGCATTCAGGACAAGATCATCTACGACGAGACCTACACGGAAGGAATATTCGTGGGCTACCGTTGGTTCGAGCATAGCGCCATCAAGCCGACCTTCCCGTTCGGCTACGGACTCAGCTACACCACGTTTGAATATGGCGAGCCTAAGACTTCTGGCTCAATCGAAAAGGGCTTGACCGTCACTGTTCCGGTGAAGAACACCGGCTCTGTGGCCGGTGCTGAGATCGTGCAGATTTATGTCAGCGCTCCGGAAAGCTCAGTCGTGCGTCCGGTAAAGGAACTCAAGGGCTTCGGAAAGATATTCCTTGAACCAGGCAAGTCTGGTGAGGTGAAAGTGACTTTGGACAAGGCGGCCATCAGCTATTTCGACGCTGAAAAGCATGATTGGGCGGCTGAAAAAGGCAACTACAGGATTCTTGTCGGCGCTTCGTCTGAGGATATTCGTAAGACATTGGATTTTAAGTATTAATAGAGCCTTGAATGGCGAAAGGAACGGTTAATGTCGGCAGCCGGTGCCGTGAGATAGTTTCCGCTGTCAAGTCAGGGCAGTTCGCCCCCGTCTATCTGCTGATGGGGGACGAACCGTACTACACGGACATGGTCTGCGATGCTGTCATCGAGAACGCTCTTGACGAGGCTTCGCGGGATTTCAACGAGACGATCTGCTACGGGGCGGATGTCGATGCGGACACCGTCATCACAGCTGCCCGCAGGTTTCCGATGATGGCTGAGAGGCAATTGGTTGTGGTGAAGGACGCACAGGCAATGCGTGATCTGGAGAAGTTGGCTGTTTATTGCGAGAAACCTTTGGACTCCACGGTTCTGGTGCTTTTGATGCGCGGGGCTTCAGCTGACAAACGGAAGGCGTTGTACAAGCAGGCCTCCAAGAACGGAATTGTTGTCGAGTCCAATGCATTGAGGGACTACGAGATGCCTTCGTGGATCGCTCAGTATTATTCCGGAAGGGGACTGTCAATCGATCCCGAGGCCGCAGCTCTGCTGGCTGAGTCCGCCGGCACGAATCTGAGCCGCATCGCCGTCGAGACCGACAAGATGCTGAAGAATCTCCCGGAGGGAGCGAAGCAGATAACTGTCTCGGACATCGAACGGAATGTCGGCATCAGCCGTGAGTTCAGCGTGTTTGAGCTGACCAAGGAACTTTCGGCGAGGAACGGGGCGAAGGCTTTGAGAATAGCCGCGCGCATCGGTGAGGCGGCGAAGTTCGCCATGCCGATGGCGGTAAGCGCCCTTTACACCCATTTCGCCAGAATCCTGAAATACGCCGCGTTGAAGGAAAAGAACCGATACCCGGACAGAACCGCCGTCGCCGCGGCGCTCCAGGGCGTGAACCCTTATTTTTGGAAGGAATATGACACCGCGGTGGCCAACTACCCGGTCCGCAAGGCGATGGAGGTGATCTCCCTTCTTTGTGAATATGACTACAAAGGCAAAGGAGGAGATGCCGGGGAAGCCACTCCGGGCGAACTGCTCGTTGAATTGACAAGCAAGATTTTAAGTATATGAGTGAGAATATTATCGAGTGCAGGAATGTCTGCAAGAATTTCGGGGAGAAGGTCGCGCTTGACAACGTCAGTGTGAGCGTCCCTAAAGGCGGAATATTCGGTCTGCTGGGGCCTAACGGTGCCGGAAAGACCACGCTGATCCGCATCATTAACCGGATAACTATTCCTAATGGTGGAGAAGTTTTGTTCGACGGTCGTCCGATAACGCAGTCGGATGTCGAAAAGATAGGCTATTTGCCTGAAGAGCGGGGACTCTACCGCAAGATGGAGGTCGGCGACCAGGCAATGTATCTGGCCCAGTTGAAGGGCATGAGCGCAGCCGAGGCCCGCAAGGCGTTGAAGGAATGGTTTGTGCGTTTCGGAATCCAGGACTGGTGGAAGAAGAAGGTCGAGGAACTGTCCAAAGGTATGGCCCAGAAGGTTCAGTTCATCACGACCGTTGTGCACAAGCCGTCACTGATGATTCTGGACGAGCCGTTCTCCGGTTTCGACCCGGTGAACGCCGAACTGATCCGCAAGGAGATCCTTCGTTTGAAGGACGAGGGGGCCACAATCATCCTATCGACACATAATATGGAGTCTGTCGAGGAGTTGTGCGACAACATCGCCCTCATCAACAAATCGCATCTTGTGATCACCGGCGGGGTCAACGAGATCCGTCACAAATACGGCAACAACAACATCGAGCTGGTTTACACCGGCGAGGACAGGGTCAAGGATGCCGAAGGAATATTCAAAGTCCTCTCTGACGAGGACAACGCCGGACGGCACACCGCCGTGCTGACTCTCGGGGAGAACGTGTCCTCCAATGACGCGCTCTCTGTCCTGCTCGGTCAGGACATCATCGTCAACTCGTTCAAGGAACTGATCCCGAGGATGAACGACATATTCATAAAACTTGTAACCGAGGAGGCATAGTCATGAATTTCAGAATAATAAAGACTGTCATAGCGAGGGAATATCTCACCCGCGTCAAGAAGAAGTCCTTCATTGTCACCACGATACTTGTGCCGCTGATTTTCGCGGCGACCATGATAATTGTCGGATTGATCATGGCCGGGACGAAGGAAAGGAAGCAGGATGTCGCCGTGGTTGACCGCTCCGGCATCGTGATGAGCCACCTGCAGGACACAGACCGGCTTACGTTCACGGACTATTCCTCCGAGAATCCCGATTCGGTCAAGGCCCGTCTGGACGAGTACGGGAAGGATGTCTTGGTAGTAGTGTCTCCGCTGGATTCCGTCAAGAAGACGGTCTCCGTCCAGACATATTCAAAGGACCCGCTCGGAGTGGAGTTCACCTCGGGGCTTACCGCGAAGGCCAATGACGCGGTAGAGGAGTACCGTGTGCAGCAGTACGGCATCGACAACCTTTCCAAGATTATGGACGAGGTGAAGGCCGATGTCAAGGTGACGGAGTACACGATGGACGAAAAAGGCAACGAGACTGTCTCGGAGTCAGGGATATACATGATCATCTCCATGCTTCTGGGCATCATCATCTGGATGTTCATCATGATGTTCGGCGGGCAGGTGATGTCCAGTGTCATCGAGGAGAAGACCAGCAGGGTGGTAGAGGTGCTGATCTCGTCCGTCAAGGCCATCGACCTGATGTTCGGCAAGATCATCGGCGTGGCTCTTGTGGCGCTGACCCAGTTCTTCCTCTGGATTGTTCTGACCGGCGTGCTGGTCACCGTCGCCACAAGTGTGGTAGGCAAGGACATGCTCACCGGTATGGCCGGCAACCCAGAGATGATGGCCCAGACGATGGGTGTCTCTCCGGATCAGATGCAGGCACTTGGCGGGACAACCGCCACCCTGGGAGCGGCCGCCGACTCGACCGCAGCCGTGGCCGGCGAGCCTGACGAGATGAGCGTCATCATCGGCACGCTCGTGAACATTCCTTGGGTGAAACTGATAGTCTCATTCCTTATCTACTTCATCCTCGGCTACCTGCTCTATGCGTCGATGTTTGCCGCCGTGGGTTCCGCCGTCGAGAATGAAGGCGACTCGCAGCAGCTTCAGATGCCTCTGACCATCCCGTTGATGATCGCTTATTTCATCATTCTGATGGCGTTCCAGAACCCTGACAGCGGAGTGGTTGTGTGGGGTTCGATGATTCCGTTCACCTCGCCGATCGTGATGCTGGCCAGGATCCCTTACGGGGTTCCGATGTGGCAGCTTGTGGTCTCGATCGTCCTGCTCCTTGTGACTTTCTTCGGCTGCGCCTGGCTCTCCGCCAAGATCTACAAGGTGGGAATCCTGATGTTCGGCAAGAAGTCCACGTTCAAGGATTTGTGGAAGTGGCTGAGGATGAAATAGCTTCTTGTCCGTCGCACCGCCGCGGGCAGCCGCGATGATGTGCTACTTTATTAACCATGTTAATATTCACTTATGAGGAAAACACTAATTATGATCATGTTCCTGGCGGGAGGGCTTTGCCTTTGCGCGCAGGAGCGGACAATCACCTGGACGACGGATCCGGTTGACGGCCACCGCACAGGTGTCGTGGCTTCCAACGCATCGAACGTTGAGGAAGCGATGGGTACGGTAAAAGGATGTACCTACTATGCGCCGAACGGCAGGAAGTTCCGCAAGGGGACTGTGAAGAATGTGGCCCGGATAATGCTTGACGCCCAGCCTGCGATGGCAAAGGTCAAGACCGTCATCGGCCATTCGACACGTGAGATGGTGCGCACCTATCCGGAGTGCGAGATCTATGACTGGTACATTGACGAGCTGATTCGCGCGACCGCCGACAGCACCGGCAAGAGGGTGGACATCGGTATCGCCAACAGAGGTGGGGTCCGGATCGACATGCCGGCGGGAGAGGTTCTCTACGATGACATAATGTCGATGTTTCCGTTTCGTAACAACCTCTGCTACGTGGCTTTGCGTGGACGTGACGTGCGCGCGCTGCTGGATCAGATGGCGGCTTCCACGTTCCAGATCGTCGGTGGCGTGAAGGTCGTGGCCAGGAACGGCAAGATTGTCTCGGCCACCATCGGCGGCGAGCCGCTGGACGATGACAGGCTCTACGGAGTGGCGACACTCAACTTCCTTCTTGACGGCGGCGACGGCTACAAGGTGGCCAGGAACGCCGAGGAGGTCATAATGTGCAACGGCTACCTCTACGACACGATGCTCGCCTATGTGCAGGGCCTCACCGCCGCCGGGAAGCCTATCGAGTACCAGAACCAGAACTGGATCACAATCCTTGAGGAGGGGGACAGCAAATGAGACGTTTTGTTTTAGGAATATGCCTGCTCGCGGCCATCGCTAACATCGACGCCGCGGCCCAGAAGAGACTTACCATACTCCACGTCAATGACACCCACAGCCATCTTGAGCCGGAGCGCTCAGGCGAGCATGAGGGTATGGGCGGAGTGATCGAGCGCGCCGCCTACCGCGACAGTGTCGTGAAGGCTGACGGAAAGAGGAACGTGCTGCTCCTCCATGCCGGCGACTTCGATCAGGGCACGTCCTATTTCTCCGTGCTCGGAGGCGACATCGAGATCGATCTGATCAACGCGATGAAGTACGATTGCGTGACTTTGGGCAACCATGAGTTCGACAACGGTGTGGATGAGCTCGCGCGCCGACTTGCCAAGATCAAGTGTCCTGTGGTCTGCGCCAACTATGATTTCTCGAAAGTGTCTCTGTCTCAGTATGTCAAGCCGTACACCATTCTGAAGAAGGCCGGAATGAGGATCGGCATCATAGGCCTTATGCCGGACATCACCATACTTGTCTCTAAGGAGGTCTCCGACATGATCCCGGGCTATGAGAACTCCGAGGTGGTCAACAAGTGGGCCGAGTACCTGAAGACCGAGAAGAAGTGCGACCTTGTGATCGCCCTCACCCACATCGGTTTCGAGAACGAGCCGTATCTGGATCAGATGCTTGTCCGCCGCACCCGCAACGTGGATCTCGTCGTAGGCGGCCACTCCCACACCTACCTCAAGGCTCCTCACTACGAGAACAACCTTGACGGTGTCCCGGTTCCGATCGTACAGGACGGCGAGTGGGGACTCTATGTCGGCAACATGAAGATTTCAAGGTAGTTCCGGATTTCAGAGTAAGAGATGGTGGCTAAGAGGAGACTTTCAGCCACCATCTCTTTTCGGTGCTGGATTAAGAGGAGACTTTCAGCCACCATCTCTTTTCGGTGCTGGATTAAGAGGAGACTTTCAGCCACTGTCTCTTTTCAGTGCTGGATTAAGAAGTAGTTTTGAATTGTTTGAAATGTTCTTTGAGGAGAAAAAATCTTCATTTTCTTCCCGTTTTTTCAGTCAGATCCGACCGCTGTCTTCCTTGGAAGAAGCGGTCGAAACTGAAGTGTTTCACTCTCAACCCGGTGCCCGAACTGAGGGCAATCGAACTTGTCCGGATTGCCGAGGTGAGCAGCAGGGGAAGAGATTGCTCTTAACCTTCAAACAAACAATTCAAAACAGATTTTAAGAAAAAAAAGTAATCCTAAAGAGACTGTGTGAGAGTTTTTGGTACAGGAGAGGCTTGTCTGGTGTACCAAAGTGGCCAGGAGATAGGATTGGTACAGGAGGGGCTTGTCTGGTGTACCAAAGTGGCCAGGAGATAGGATTGGTACAGCTCTTTCCG
>ERZ1023633.71-NODE-71-length-41520-cov-12.983625_pt1 | contig 41520 bp, 31 predicted proteins | sample MGYA00380333_ERZ1023633 | MGnify/ENA primary metagenome ERZ1023633 (study PRJEB33179, sample SAMN07448972) | human gut metagenome | biome: Human-gut; feature: Human associated habitat; material: Faeces | host: Homo sapiens | place: India: Bhopal | collected...
ACTAGCCATCAGGCAGATGACATTTTAGGTGCGCAAGGTTTTTCACACCTGGAAGTCCTGAACACCAACAGAACGCTCTGTAACTAAGCCGACGACTCACAGGTGCGCGAATATGCTCGCACCTGGAAGTGCAACTCACTAGCCATCAGGCAGATGACATTTTAGGTGCGCAAGGTTTTTCACACCTGGAAGAGCGGGGGCCTATGGTTTATGGGGCAGAAAACGTACGGCAAAAGCTCCTTGTTAGCCGCTCCTTCTCAAGGCTTAAGGCGATGTCTGAATATTCTAGAGCGACATCAGGAAGAGGATGACCTTCCTTACACCTTGGCGGATAGCCTCAAGTGCCTTGCTGATCTGGTTACGTACGGTGTTCTCGGAAAGGCCGAGCGACTGAGCGATCTCGCTATACTTCATCCCGTCGCGGCGGCTCATCAGGAATATTCTCCTCCTTTTGGCCGGAAGGCGGTCAATGGCCGACCAGATCCGCGCCTCTTTAACGGAATTGTCCACGGCCTCATCATCGGAAATCGCCACGTCATCCTCAACCGGAAGTATCTCATTCTCAAGGCTGTCCAGCGACACATCCTGCCGTTGCCTCCTGATGGCATCAATGCACCGATTCCTCACAGCCGTGTAAAGATAAGCCCTCGGACTATCAATCACGTCACTCGCCGCCTGCTTCATCCAATATGCCGTGAAAGCCTCCTGTACCAGATCCTCGATCATATCCTTGTCCTTGAGATAGTGCAGCGCATAGACACACAAAGGCCTGTAGTAAAGCCTGAACAAAGAATCTATGTCCGCTGTCCGCACCATAACACCGCAAAGTTAACCACTCCCTGGCATATTGCCAAATTCTCGTCCACACAAGGCAAAACAAGGCAAGAACTCGGGCACAATGCAAAAGTGCCTCCTCAACAATTGAGTAAGTACTTAGAAAACAGCCACTCATAAACATTTTCAAAGCTTTATCGACAAAATTATAACTTCGGTTATTATAATCACAGTTATAATTTTCCGTGCAAGCACTGAAAACAAATGACATTCAAAGACATAGACAATATAGGAAAAAATATTTCGAACCGGAATCAACTTTGGCACGGAAATGGCATAAAAGAGTAATCGACATAAATATTTTTACTCATAAACCAAAAACTGACTCAATAGTTATTTCATAAGTATTGAATAAGATTAGCCGAAGCCGGGTGAGAACCTCGCTTCGGTTTTTGCTTTATATCTCGGGATAAAGGAGGTAAGGCGTGCGGCGGGACTTGAAGTTTTCGACATCGGAGGCCCAACGGGCGGAGATCCCGGCGGCGGAGGAACCGTTCCCTATCATTGAGCGGAACCAGTCCACACCGGCGAGAAGTTCAAAGAAGTTGTTCTTACCGAAGAACTTATCGCCCATATTCAGATTGCGGTAAGCATCGATGACATATTCAAGATTGATCTTTTCCGCCCAAATGTCGCGGAGCGGCTTGCGGCGAAGGTCAACGCCGTGGCACTCCTCATCCAGGAACTGCGGGCTTTTCGCGCCGGGGATGCTTCGAGGCACAAAGGAGAAGGAATATCCCGTCATCGCCGGATGCCCGTAGGTCTCAAACGGGAACTGCGTGCCGCGGCCGAGGCTGACCACCGTACCCTCGAAGTAGCAGGTTGATGAATATAGGTACACGGCCCTCATGTCCTTAATGTTCGGGGAAGGCGGCAGGATAAGGCTGTAGCGGGTGTTATGGGTGTAATTCAGGCACGGAATCACAGTCAGGTCGCAGGTACCGTTCTCCAGCCATTTCTCGCCGTTGATCATCAGCGCCAACTCACCGAGCGTCATTCCGTGAACAGTCGTGATCGGCAGCCAACCGACACCGGACTTGAATTTCATATCCAGGACAGGACCGTCAACATAGAAGCCGTTCGGGTTCGGGCGGTCAAGAATGACGACCTGTTTCCCGTCTCTGGCGCAGGCCTCCATCAGATGATGCATTGTGATATAATAGGTATAGTACCTAAGGCCTACATCCTGAATATCAATCACAAGGATATCAAACTTATCGGTTTTCTCCTTGCTCGGAATCCGTGAGCCTTTCTCGTAAAGCGACAGGATCTCCACTCCGGTTTTCTCGTCCACACTGCTGCTGACGTGCTCTCCGGCATCGGCGTTGCCACGGAAGCCGTGCTCCGGAGAGAAGATTGCCTTGACATCCACTCCTTTTTCGATCAAGGCATCAACAATGTGCTGACCGTACTCAATCTTTCCGCCAGGGACGGAAGGTTCGGTGAACGGGATCAAGGAAATCTCATCAACTCTCTTTCGAGGAAAGCACCCGCCATATTCAGCAAGAGCGTCTGCCAACTTGGAGCCGGTCACCTTGTCTCCGACTATACCCGTCTGATTGCTGAACACCGCAACCCGTTTCCCTTGCAGGAGCGGCTGGTACTCCTCGAACCTCTCGTCACCAAGCACTACTCTTCTTGAATATGTCCGTGCGGCAAGCACGTCAGTCAAAGATATCGCTATTATTGTAATAATCAAGAATTTAAGATTGTGTCCCATAATCATTGTTCATTTCCTGGTTCAAGATACGAAATTTCGCAAAGAAGACACAAAAAAAGATTTGATTAAAGACCGGTGGATTACTGCAACGAACCACCGACGAGGTCGAGGATCTCGGAGGTGATCTTTTGCTGACGGCCCTTGTTATATTCAAGAGTGAGTTCCTGAAGGAGGTCGTTGCCGTTGTCGGTGGCGAGCTGCATAGCTACGGTGCGGGCGGCGTGCTCGGCGGCGGCGCTGTCCAGCAGGGTGGTGAATATGCGAAGGCGGATTACCTTCGGGAGGAGGGTGGCTATCAAGGCCTCCTTGGATGGCTCTACGATCAGGTCTTCTGTGGTTGGTGAGCCCTGTCGAACCACCGGCGCTCCGACAGGCTCAGCGCCCCTGTTCGTGTCGGATTCAGAGGCGGAATCTGCGATCTTTCCGGCCTGAAGGTCAGCGGTGGCATCAGCCAAAGACAGGGGCAGGTAAGTCTGCCGGGTTGTCGGCTGGGAAGATGTTGATTTATAGTGATTATAAACCAGTTCCACCTTGTCAAACCGACCTGAGACAAATCCGTCCAGCAGTTCCTGAGCCAAAGCCGATGCCGCCTCATAAGACGGCGAGTCAGACATCTTCGTGAAGTCTGCCGGACTCGGGAAGCCAAGCTTCTTCATCGCCTCCGCCATCTTTCGGCCTACGGAATAGACCGTGATGTCGGCATCGCCAAGACCTGAGGCACGGTATTCATTGATCACCGCCGTGGCCTCCCGGATGACGTTGGAATTGAACGCGCCGCAGAGCGAAGAATTGGAGGCGAAGGCGACAATCGCAACCTTTCGCACCTCACGCTGAGCCATCAATGAATATGCCCCGTCCATCCCCGCCAGATCGTGCCGGTTCGACAGGCTCAACCGATCACCACTCTGGTCAAATCCACGTTCAGCTGATCCTGAGCCACGTACGGAACCATCTTCCGAAGCCGCGGCGGAAATATTCATTGCCCCCATCAAGTCAACAAGCATCGAATACAGTCGCCTCTCGTACGGAAGCATGTTCTGAATCGCCATCTGCGCTTTCTGCAGCTTCGCGGCTGCCACCATCTTCATCGCCGAGGTGATCGCCAGAGTGCTGCTGATGGAATTGATCCTGCCCTTTATCTCCTTCAGTGACGGCATATTCTTCTACAACTAATTGAACTTCTTGACTTTCATCTTCCTTTTGCCGGAATCTATAAGAATTGACCTCACCACGCCGGAAGCCACATCCTCGATCACGTTGAACAGTTCCGGATCCACCTTTCCCGCCGACAGTTTGTCAAGTACATCGGTCTGATGGGTGGCCCTCATCCGTTCAAGGAACAGGACATCGAACTCATGCACCTGATCCAGGCTGATGTCCTTCATCAAGCCGTGGGTGCCGCAATAAAGGACGGCGACCTCCTCACCGACTGGCATCGGAGAGTACTGCGGCTGGATCAGCTGCTGATTGTTCTTGCGGCCCTTGTCCAGAACCATTTCCGTCACTCTGTCCACATCCGATGAATACTTCGAGAATGACTCCAGCTCGTTGAACTGCGCCTGCTCGATCTTCAGGGTTCCGGCCACACTCTTCATCGACTTCACCTGAGCGGCTCCGCCGACACGGGACACAGAGATGCCCACATTGATGGCCGGACGCTGGCCCTGGTTGAACAGGTCAGTCTCAAGGTAGATCTGACCGTCGGTGATGGAAATCACGTTGGTCGGGATGTAGGCGGACACGTCGCCGGCCTGGGTCTCGATGATCGGAAGGGCTGTCAGCGACCCGCCGGCCTTGACCTTGCCCTTCAACGAATCCGGAAGGTCGTTCATCTGCTCAGCGACCTCCTGCTGGTCAATGATCTTCGCGGCTCTTTCCAGAAGCCGTGAGTGCAGGTAGAAGACATCGCCCGGATAGGCCTCGCGACCGGAAGGTCGGCGAAGGATCAGCGAAACCTCACGGTAGGCCACAGCCTGCTTTGAAAGGTCGTCATAGACAACGAGGGCGGCACGGCCGGTGTCACGGAAATATTCCCCCACAGCTGCTCCGGCGAACGGTGCGAAATATTGCAGGGCGGCTGGATCGGCGGCGGTGGCGGCGATGACAACCGTGTAGTCCATCGCACCCTTCGAGCGGAGCGTCTCCACGATGTTTGCCACGGTGGAACCCTTCTGTCCGATAGCCACATAGATGCAATAGACAGGATTCCCGGCCTCATAGTTGGCGCGCTGGTTGATGATCGTGTCAATGGCGATGGCGGTCTTGCCGGTCTGACGGTCGCCGATGATGAGTTCCCTCTGGCCACGGCCAATCGGGATCATCGAGTCGATCGCCATGATTCCGGTCTGGAGAGGCTCGGTGACGGGCTGACGGAATATTACACCGGGAGCCTTGCGCTCCAGCGGCATCTCCGTCAGGTCTCCTTCGACCTTGCCGAGTCCGTCAAGCGGAACGCCAAGCGGATCGACCACTCTTCCGAGCATCTGCTCGCCGACCTTGATGGAGGCGATCCGTCCGGTTCTGCGGACTGTCATTCCTTCCTTGACCTCATCGGTAGGGCCGAGAAGCACGGCACCGACATTGTCCTGCTCAAGGTTCATCACGACACCCATGACTCCGCTCTCAAATTCGAGCAGTTCTCCGGCCTCGGCGTTGGTCAGGCCGTACATTCTGGCCACACCATCGCTGACCTGAAGGACTTTGCCGATTTCCTCGAACCGGAGGGAGGTGTCGATGTCTTTCAGCTGTTCCAGAAGCACCTGGGAGATTTCACTTGGTTTTATGTTGTCCATACTAAACTATTCTTCTGTTCTTTTCTATGAATTGACGCCGGATGAAATCGAGCTGGCGGGAGACGCTAGCGTCCAGGACGGTGTCCTCGACCTCGAATACGAAGCCGCCTATGAGGGACGGATTGACTTCGGTTTTCAGGATCAGCCTGCAGCCGGTCTGTTTCTCGACCAAATCACGGAGACGGGACTCCAATGCCGGTCGCTGAGCTTGTCGAAGCGACCCTTCGACAGGCACAGGGTCCGAAGGAGTTGGCTCAGGGTCCAGCAGTGCCGGATCAGCGACCACAAGCCGCGCGCGCTTGATGTGCCGTGAGCGGTAATATTCAGTGACGAAGGTGGTCAGAACCAGCCTTACATCACCGATGCGGCCGTTACGGATCAAGAGTTCGAGGAATTTATGCGGCTCCTGAGCCATCGAATCTTTCAACGCAGCCTCAAAAAGCGAGATTTTCTGAACCGCCGCAACCGCAGGATCAACCACGGCACGCCGGAAATCCGGCACTTCGTCAAGAGCCTTCTCAATAGCCTGCACCTGAGCCGCAACCGTCTCGCCGGAGCCGGTCTCATCGACCAGCTTCAGCAGAGCGGTGGCGTAACGTGTCGCGATAATACCTGTGTTCATAATACTAATTCCTTCTCTATTTCCGCAGCCTCTTCGACAAGCTCAGGGACCAAGTCAGCATCAATTCTTCAAGTCCTTAGACGAGGAAACCTCATCCACAAGCCTATCAACCAGAGCCGACTGCTCAGCACCATCCGAAAGGCTCGCCTTCAGCACCTTCTCGGCGACGCTGACAGAAAGCAGCGCGACCTCCTTGCGGACATCCCGCAAAGCGCTCTCCTTCTCGGCGGCGATCTGCGTGCGAGCCTGATCCAGAATGCGGGAAGCCTCCTCCCTCGCCTGAACCTTCGCCTGCTCGACGATGTTGTCCCTCGAAGCCGCGGCCTCCTTCAGAATCCGGCTCTGCTCCTGCCTGGTCTCCTCGATCATCCGGGACTGTTCCTCAGCCAGATTGCGAAGCTTCTCCTCCGCCTCCTTGGCAGCCTTGATGGAATCACCTATCCTCTGCGCCCTCTTCTCAACCGAGCCGGTGATCATAGGGAAGCCCCACTTCGCCAGCACGAAGAAGACGATGCCGAAGATCAGCGTCATCCACACAAGCAATCCGAAATCAGGAGTGATGAGTGACATTTGCTATTTCGCGATAAGACAAACAACGATAGCGAACAGACAGGCACCTTCGATGAGGGCGCTGACGATGATAGCCGTCATCCTGTAGTGGTCAGCCTTTTCCGGCTGACGGGCTCCGGCCTCAAGGGAAGCCGTACCGATCTTACCGATACCGAAAGCGGCGGCGAAAGCAGCCAGACCAGCACCAAGAGCCGCACCTACTCTACCAAGAGAGAGGGCCTGAAGCAACATTGTAGAAAGTAACATAATCCTATGATTTTAAATTAATTATTCTGAATATTCCAAAATTATTCCGAAGCCTCCGGTCTCTGCCGCGACAGTCCTATGAAGACGGCCGACAGCATCGTGAAGACGTAGGCCTGAATGAACGCCACAAGCAATTCCAGACAATCCATAAACACACCCAGCAGGACAGCCACAACCGTAAGGCTGCCGTTCAAGGCGGCTCCAAGCTCAGCGGTCAGGAATATCACAGCCACAACTCCAAGAATCATGAAGTGTCCTGCGAGGATGTTGGCGAAAAGCCTGACCATCAAGCTGAAAGGCTTTGTGAATATTCCGATTATCTCGATCGCCGGCATCAACGGAAGCGGCACCTTCAGCCAGGTCGGAACCTCCGGCCAAAGAATATCCTTCCAATAATGCTTGTTTCCGAATATATTGACAATGAAGAAGGTGAACAGTGCCAGCACGAGCGTCACGGCGATGTTGCCGGTGATGTTCGCTCCACCAGGGAAGAACGGCACGATACCCATCAGGTTGTTTATGAATATGAAGAAGAACGCTGTCAGCAGGTAAGGCGAGTATCTCTTGTAGTCCTCACCAACGCAGCTTTTTATGACATCATCCTCTATCATCGTGACGAGCATCTCCATCAGGCCGACTCCGCCTTTCGGGGCCTCCTCACGGGCGTCGTGTTTCCGGTACCATTTGGCGGTTCCGAGCACTATGAACAGCAGCAGAGCGCAGTTGATCATCAGGCCGAACACATTCTTGGTGATGGAAAAGTCCCACGGCCTTATCTCTGAGCCGTCAGCGGCACGTTCCACAATCTTGTTCTCGTACTTGCTTCCAGCCGGGGCGATGTAGAATCCTTCATATTCCCCGTGCTCCAAATGCTTGGAACTGAATATATGGAAGCCGTTGCCGGTCTTGCTGGCTACTATCACAGGCAGAGGGATGCTGACCGGATGGCCTTTCACCGTGGTGATGTGCCACTCGTAGGAGTCGCGGACGTGGCCGTAGAGATATTCATCCATATCAAAGCCACCACCCTTCTCCTCCGCGGCCAAAGACAACGGAAGCAAAAGACCAATGAATATGTAGATCCACTTTCTCATCACAGTTCCACGCAAGCTACAACGTGATTATCATTAACTTCCACAAAGCCAGAGGAAATCGCCACCTTGTCCGTGCCCTCACCGTTACGATAAGCAATCACGCCCTTCTCCAACGAAGAGATCAGCGGAGCGTGATCCAGCAGGACCTCGAAACGGCCCTTCGTGCCGGGAAGCTCCACAGCCTCAACGGCAGCGTGAACCAATGTCCTTTCAGGTGAAATGACATCCAGAATCATCTCTGAGGTTTTCTCTGACATATTCCTAAAACTTTCTCCGGTATATTCCTACTTCGCCTGAGCGAGAATAGCCTCGCCCTTCTTGATCGCGTCGTCCAAGGTGCCGACATTGAGGAACGCCTGTTCCGGCAGGTAGTCAACCTCTCCGTCGAGGATCCTGCGGAAGCCATCGATTGTGTCCTGGATGTCCACCATCACGCCCGGCACGCCAGTAAACTGCTCAGCCACAGCGAACGGCTGTGACAAGAACCTCTGCACACGACGGGCACGGTTCACGGTCAGCTTGTCCTCGTCCGAAAGCTCGTCCATACCAAGGATCGCGATGATGTCCTGAAGCTCCTTGTTCCTCTGGAGGATCTGCTTCACCCTCTGGGCGGTGTCGTAGTGATCCTGTCCCACGATGTTAGGGTCAAGGATTCGGGAAGTGGACTCAAGCGGATCCACGGCTGGGTATATTCCTAACTCAGTGATTTTTCTGCTGAGCACCGTCGTTGCATCGAGGTGGGAGAAGGTGGTCGCAGGAGCAGGGTCGGTCAAGTCGTCCGCCGGCACGTAAACAGCCTGGACTGAGGTGATAGAGCCGTTCTTCGTCGAAGTGATGCGCTCCTGCATCTGGCCCATCTCCGTGGCAAGTGTCGGCTGGTAACCCACGGCGGAAGGCATTCGTCCCAAAAGGGCGGACACCTCGGAACCGGCCTGGGTGAACCTGAATATGTTGTCGATGAAGAAGAGGATGTCCCTCGGGCCGTCACCCTTGTCACTGTCTCTGAAAGACTCGGCGAGGGTCAGTCCGGACAGGGCCACTGAGGAACGCGCTCCCGGCGGTTCGTTCATCTGGCCGAACACCATCGCCACCTGGGATTTCTCAAGTTCCTTGCGATCGACCTTGGAGAGATCCCAATGGCCTTCCTCCATCGACTTCACGAACTCGTCACCATACTTGATGACACCGGACTCGATCATCTCACGAAGCAGGTCATTACCTTCCCTGGTACGCTCCCCTACTCCGGCGAAGATTGAGAATCCGTTATGTTTCTTGGCAATATTATTAATCAACTCCTTGATGAGCACCGTCTTACCGACTCCGGCTCCACCGAAAAGGCCGATCTTACCACCTTTCAGATACGGCTCCAGAAGGTCAATGACCTTGATGCCGGTGTAAAGCACTTCCTGCGAGGTCTTGAGATCCTCGAACTTAGGAGGCTCACGGTGTATAGGCAAGGAATTGTCTTCGTTGAGATCGCCGAGTCCGTCAATGGAATCCCCGACAACGTTCATGACACGGCCTCTGATCTGCGCCCCGGTAGGCATCGAGATCGGAGCGTGAGTGTTCACAGCCTTCATTCCGCGTCTCAAACCGTCTGTCGAGTCCATAGCGACACACCTTACAGTGTCTTCACCGATATGTTGCTGAACCTCAATGACCAAAGGCCTTTTTCCCTCGCCTCTTTCGACATCAAGAGCGTCGTGAATACGCGGAAGCTGAGCCTCCTCATCAGTCACATCGAAATGGACATCCACCACAGGTCCGATGACCTGGGCAATGTACCCTATGTTTTCTTTTTCTGCCATTTTGAATATGGTTGTTAACGTGTCGCTCACGCGACGGAATTCCATTGCTGAAAAATCCAAGCCAAATTTACACAAATTCCCCCAAACGACAAAAAAGCGGGCCGATTTTAACATCGAACCCGCCTTTTTTAAGACTTTTTGATATATTCGATAATTGCTATCGAAATTACTTAAGTTTCTTGTAGCCATACTGGGCTGTCTCGCCGAGCTCCATCTCGATCTTCATCAGACGGTTGTACTTGGCGATACGGTCGGTGCGGCTGAGGGAACCGGTCTTGATCTGACCGCTGTTGGTAGCGACAGCGATGTCAGCGATCGTGGTGTCCTCGGTCTCGCCTGAACGGTGAGAGGTAACGGTGGTGTAGCCGTGACGGTGAGCCATCTCGATGGCGTCGAGGGTCTCGGTCAGGGAACCGATCTGGTTAACCTTGATGAGGATGGAGTTACCAGCGCCCATCTTGATACCCTTCTCAAGGTACTTGGTGTTGGTAACGAAAAGGTCGTCACCTACAAGCTGGCACTTGCCACCGATAGCGGCGGTAAGCTTAACCCAGCCTTCCCAGTCTTCCTCGCTGAGGCCGTCCTCGATGGAGTCGATAGGATACTTGGTGATGAGCTCCTCAAGGTAAGCGATCTGCTCCTCGGTAGAGAGTTTCTTTCCCTCTGGATCCTTGGCCATACCGGTCTTGAGCTGCTTGTAGTCATAGAAGAACTTGCCGCCCTCTTTGAAGCAGAACTCTGATGCGGCGCAGTCCATAGCGATGGTAACATCAGCGCCTGGCTTGTAACCAGCCTTCTCGATAGCCTCCATAATGCAGTCGAGAGCGTCGTTGATGCCGCCCAGCTTTGGAGCGAAACCACCCTCGTCACCGACAGCGGTAGAGAGTCCGCGGCCCTTGAGAACCTTCTGGAGAGCGTGGAACACCTCGGCACCCATTCTTACACCTTCGGCGATGCTCTTGGCGCCTACAGGACGGATCATGAACTCCTGGAAAGCGATAGGAGCGTCTGAGTGGGCCCCACCGTTGATGATATTCATCATAGGAACAGGAAGCACGTGGCCGTTGGTTCCACCGATGTAGCGGTAGAGAGGAATGTCAAGGTAGTTGGCGGCGGCGTGAGCGACAGCGAGGGAAACACCGAGGATGGCGTTTGCGCCGAGGTTGCTCTTGGTGGCGGTGCCGTCGAGTTTGATCATAGCCTCGTCGATAGCCCTCTGCTCAAGGCAGGACATTCCGATGATTTCCGGAGCGATCTTCTCGTTGATGTTGGCGACAGCCTTGAGAACGCCCTTTCCGCCGTAGCGCTTAGGGTCACCGTCACGAAGCTCAAGAGCCTCGTTCTCGCCTGTTGATGCGCCTGATGGAACAGAAGCGACACCGATGATGCCGGATTCGAGTTCAACTTCACACTCGATTGTAGGGTTTCCTCTTGAATCAAGAATCTCCCTGCCAGTAACACGTACAATTCTCATAATAAAATAATGTATTTATTAACTTACTGTTTTAGTCTCAAAAAAAGGCCGGGGGTTGAAACCCAGCCTTTATATTCTTTCAATTATCACGCCAGATTATTTAACGAGGCAGACAGCGACACGGTTCTCCTCAGGAGTCTCGAATGGATTGACGGTGTCACCGAAATACTCAGTGATGATCCTGTCCTTGTTGATGCCGGCGTTAACGATGGCCTCAGCGACAACCTCAGCTCTCTTCTCGGAGAGGAACTTGTTTCTCTTGGCGGTACCAGTGGCCTTGTCAGCGTAACCGGAAACGCGAACCTTGGTGTCAGGGTTGGCCTTGAGAGCCTCGACAACCTCATCGATCTTGAGCTGCTCGCTCTCACGGATGTCCCACTTGTTGATGACGAAGAGGATGTTGCGTGAAAGTGACTCGAATGCAGGAACAACCTCAACCTTCTCCTCAACTACTGGTTCTGGTTCTGGTTCTGGTTTAACAACAGGTGCCGGAGCCGGAACCGGGACAGGTGCCGGAGCTGGCTTTGCCTTTCCGAAGCTGAAGGTAAGACCTGCGACAGCCTTGATCTGGAAGTCAGCCTTTGAGCCCTTCTTAGAGTTGAAGTGGTCGTCAAGGAAGCTGCAATTGCCTTCGAGGTTGAGGGCGATCACGTCAGTGAGTCTGATGTTGAGACCGGCACCGGCCCTGAAAGCAGGAGAGATCTTGTTGTCCTCCCAAAGATAACCGTCAACGAACTTGTCCTTCACGGCCACAGCCTCATCGTTGTTGAAAGCGTAGTTCACGCCGACACCACCGAAGATGTAAGGATTGAGGGTACGGTCATATTTGTAACCAGCGAAGATCGAAGCGATGTCAGCCATAAGGTCAACGGCACCTTCAACATAATTGAACTTGTAAACAGTGGTAGGGCCGTTCACAGCACCTTTACCCTGCCATCCATTGACATTGAGCCTTGCTCCGAAAACCGGAGAGAACTGATAGCCGAATGAGACAGCTGCCGAAGGCGAGATAAGGTCAGAGAATGAGGTCTCACCGATAGTGTGAGCCGCACCACCCTGAAGCTGCATAAACCAATAAGGGTTAAAGTCCTTCTTCTGTGCGTTCGCTACGGACAGAGAAGCCACAAGCGCTGCGCTTGCAAGAATCGCAAAAATACGTTTCATAATATTGTTGAATATAAATTGCACATTTATCGACGCTAAATTACGACAATTTTTCCAATCTGCAAAATTGACTATAAAATATAACGAATAAACGTGAATGTTTTTTTGGACACACATCACTTCAACGTTCAATCTTTCAAGCATCCCAGAGGTATTATCTTGACTCCGTCCGGTCTTGTGTAGGCCATTTGGCCACCTGTTATGATCACAAGCAGATCCGGTTCCCTCAGCGGGTTTTGCCTCTCTGATTCGTTATGCTTTTTTATCAGTTGTTTGAGTTCAAGCAGATGCGCGGCCCCTTCCTCGATCTCGCGGCTGCCAAGCTTGCATTCAATCAAGGCATAGCGTCCGTCCGACAGATGCAGTACGATGTCCGCCTCAAGGCCGTACCTGTCCCGATAGTAGGAAATGTGACTATCCTGATCCATCGTGTAGGCACGAAGGTCACGCACACACATTTGCTCGAACAAAAAACCGAACGTTTTCAGCTGTGTCATCAGGATATCCGGAGATAATCCTAAGGCGGCGACCGCGACAGAAGGATCACAGAAGGATCTTTTAGGGGTGCTCCTGATGTTTGACTTACTCCTTATCGCAGGACACCAGGCACCGATATCCTGAATGACAAACAACTTTTCCAACGCCTTGACATAATCATCAAAAGTGTCCGAAGAGCAACTGACCTCTCCGGAAGAAGTGACATCCGAGAGCATAGACGTCTTTTTGGCAACCGTAGAAATATTGCGGGCGTATGAACGCATTATCATCGCCGCGGTCTTCTCGTCACGCTGAACCCCGTCTATTCTTGAGATGTCCTCTGAACACACACTCTTCAGGTAATTCTTGGCCACAAGCAGCCGAACCTTATTTTTGACTGAAATAAGTGACGCTGGCCAACCACCACGACAAGCCGCGAGAATCAAATCCTCCACCGACAACTTAGAAGTCTTCCCGTCAATATCATATTCAGGATTACTGAATAGTTCCTTGACCGACACCAGTCCCGTTGACTCCCTTGACTCCCACAAACTCATAGGGAGCATCTTCATTTTTGCGATCCGGCCTGTTCCAGAATGTCTGGTCTCCTCTTTTTTCACCCTATTGGAACCGGTAAGGATGAACTGTCCGGGGACACCCCCTCTCTTATCACATATAGTACGGACGGCATCCCAGATCACAGGTGCGTCCTGCCATTCGTCAATAAGGCGCGGAGTGTCCCCCTTCAGAAGAAGCGATGGCTTGGAAGCCGCCGTCGCCAGATATTCATCTCTCATATCAACATCCTGCAAACTAATGGAACTATTCGCCTTTTGACTGCACGTTGTAGTCTTTCCACACCATTTTGGTCCTTCGACAAGCACCGCACCCGAGGCCTCAAGGTTGTCTTGCAGTATGCCATCAGCAATTCTACTGAGATATTCCATAATAGACTCAATTATTTGCCAAAGGTATGAAAATTAATTACAAAGAGCAAGCCGATCGGCATTTTCGTGGCATTTTAATCGGCATTTTCGTGGCATTTTAATCGGCATTTTCGTGGCATTTTAATCGGCATTTTCGTGGATGCGCCAGTTCAAAAACGTACAAGCACGAAAAAAGCAGGCCGACACACGATAGTGCCGTTGGCCGGAATTAAGGTCTCAAGACTTATAAAATAACGCGAAGCGCCTATTTCCGAAAAGAAGAGCTTAACCTTTTCATACCACTATCTTACGACAAGGGCGGCGTCCTTCGCGAGATAGAGGATATTCTGGTTCACCTCCGGGGAGAAGGTCAGCTCCTTCAGGTTCGGGCAGGACTGCACATTGACGTTGTTCAGTTTCGGGCAGGCTGTGATATCCAACGCCGGGACCGGGGTGTTGTCAATCCAAAGCCTGTACAAACCGGTCTGGGTGCCGAGAGCCACCGACTTTACGCCGGTGTGCGACGCATAGACAAAAGACAGGGAAGGACAGCCCGTAAGATCAAGAGCGGCGAGGTTCTCGTTATTCGCACACTTGAACATCTCAAGGGCGGGGAGTTGGAAGACAAAGGACTCCACACGGGTGCCGGAGAAGTCAAGCGACTTCAGGTTCCTGAAATATTCAAGGCCTGCCAGTGACTTGATTTCGAGACCCGAGACATCGATCGACTTGACGGAATCCGCTTCAGACAATGACAACTTCCTGTCTCCGTCAAGATCCATCGACGAAACGCAATAGGCGCGGAAAACAGGATCCTTGATTTTCTTTGCCACATCCTTGACCTCTGACGAGCAGGATGTTATGAATATAGCCGCGAAGGCCGAAACGACGAACAATACTTTTCTCATTATTCAGACATTTTCTTTTCATTCAACTTTTATAGGCAGGCAACCACTTACTTTAATAATATATAGGAGTGATTGCCCGCCTACGTCAATTACCGTTACCATTCAATAAAGCCAACACCCTCCGAGCCGCCGGCACCGACAGTATCAGACCTGATAAGGATCACACACGTCGCAACGACGCTGCTGTTGTCTTTGGATTTCGCGGTTATGAACACCTTGCCGCCGCTCTTTGCGGTCACGATGCCGGACTGCGAGACGTAAGCCACCGACTTGTCGGACGAATCCCAGATAACATCCTTGATGGAGGCATCCGAAGGTGACACCTTAGGAGTCAACGTGAGGGTCTGTCCGACTCTCATCGACGTTTCCGACATGTCGAGGGTTATGCCACTGACAGGAACCTTTGTCACCTTGACAAAGCATTGGGTGGAATAACTCTTCGAATCAATGGCCAAGGATCCTCTTCCTTCCTTGTAGATCGCCTTGACCTTAACATTCCAAAATGGCGTTCCCTTATCCTTGACAGCATCGCACATCACAGGACAGTTGATCGCAGGAGAGATCTTCAGCGGTTCTGTCGCATTATCCGGAGAGACCTTAACCCTGATGGTGTAGGATCCTCCCATTTTCAAGTTAATGTCCTTATTTTCCTCTGAATAGGAGATCATTTCGATAGGTATCAGACGCTCGGTTACCGTGACCGAACAAGTTGCCGTGAACGCTCCGGCTCCCGCCGCCACCTTGATTGTGGCAGTGCCTGGAGAAACCGCGGTGACAACCCCCTCATTGACAGTCGCAACAGATTCCTTGTCCGAACTCCAGGTTACGGTCTTGTCCCTCGCATCCTCAGGCAGAACGGTGGCTATGAGCTTTCCACTCTTACCAACTTCGAGAGTCAGCGACTTCTCGTTCAGTTTCACGCCGGTGACCGCATACTTATCGATGACGGTGATTGTCACCTCGTTCGACGTGACATTCTTGCCCTTGACCTTGATCTTAGCCACTCCGACTCCCACAGCGGTGACATCACCGTTCACAACCTTCGCCACGGACTCGTTGTCAGACTCCCACACAAGCGTTTCATCCGCATTGGCAGGAAGCATCTTAAGAGTCAACGCGGCGGACTCTCCTATGTTCAGAGACGATGTCTGAGATGTCAAAGTAAGGGAAGTGGCATAAACGACCGGTTCAAGGACAGTCACATTGCAGGAAGCCTGATGTCCACCGTCAGCGGTCTTGACAGTGATAACCGCCTTTCCGGTTTTCTTTGCGGTCACCTTTCCGTCTTTCTCACCCACAGAAGCGATTTCCGGATGGTCTGACGACCAAGTCACCGACTTGTCAGTGGCGTCAGCCGGACTAATCACAGCCGTAAGCAACTCTGTACCGCCAACGTGCATAGTCAATTCCGGCTTGCTGACAGCGACCCCGGAAACGTGACATTTGACCACTACCTCGCAGGTGGCCGTAAATCCACCGTCCTTGGTTGTGACGGTGATGGTCGCCTTGCCAGCCTTGTTAGCGGTCACCTTTCCGTCTTTTGACACGGACGCCACAGCGGAATTGCCCGATGACCAAGAGACAGTCTTGTCAGAGGCGTCCTCTGGGGCAACTGTCGCGGCAAGAGATTCCGTCTCACCAACGTACAGATTCAGAGAAGACTTGCTGAGAGAGACTCCGGAGACGTGACGCTTGACAGTCACTTCACAATCGGCTTTGAACCCGCCGTCTTTAGTAGTGGCTGTAATAGTGGTTTTCCCTGGCTTCAGTGGCTTGATGACCGCATGCAACGCCGCGCCAGGGGCAATTGACGCCACCTCAGGATCCGAACTTGACCATTCGAGAGACTTGTCTGTGGCATTGGCAGGAGTCAAGGTCGCGCTGATGTCCAATGAAGGGTCTCCGACATAAAGGGTTTTGGAGGAGATCGACAGGGTGATTCCCTTGACCGGTGTCCCGACCTTTACAAGACAGGTCGCCATCTTACCTCCGTCAGAGGTAACGACGTGGATCGTAGCCTCTCCCGTACTCACGGCAGACACAAGTCCCGATTGCGAGACTATAGCGACCGATTCTTTGTCCGAGTACCACGTGACCTCGGCATTCGAGGCGTTCTGAGGAAGGACCGTCGCTTCCAGTTGGTGTTTTTCACCAGGTTTTAATTCGACAGTCGTCTCACTCATGGAAATCCCGGTGACACGGCTGATGACAGTAACCTTGCAGACAGCTGTCACCTTCTCGGCCACCTTGACCGTGACTGTCGCCGCGCCAGCCTTGCGGGCGGTCACATTACCTTCGTTGTCAACCGATGCGACATCAGGATGATCGGACACCCACGTAAGGGTCTTCTGCGTCGAGTTCAACGGGTACACCGTCGCCGTGAGTTTGCCGCTCTCTCCTTCGAGAAGTTTCAGACTCGTCTTGTCGAGCGAGACATGCTGCGCAGGACTCTTGACACTCACAACACAGTTTGAAGTGAATGAGCCGTCGTTGGTTGTGGCGGTCACAGTCGTCGTACCGGGACCGATCGCGGTCACGGTACCATCCGAGGCAACCGACACGACCTTCGTGTCCGCGCTTTCCCAAACAACCCCTAAATCCGATGCATCCTCAGGAGAGATCACCGGCTTGATCGTGAAACTGCTTCCGATTGTCTCAAGAGTGAATTCACGTGGGTCAAGGCTAATGCCTGTGACAGAAGTACCTACCTTGACATTGCAGTAGGCCGTGAAACCGCCGTCTGACGAGGAGACAAAAACCGTCGCCTCTCCATTGCCCTCCGCCTTGACATTGCCATACGCGTCAACAGTGGCGACAGAAACGTCAGAGGAGCCCCATTTGAGGGACTTGTCCGAAGCGTTTTCAGGGAATATGGTGGCCTTAAGGGAAGCGGACTCTCCTTTTTTCAGAGACAGTTCAGACTTGTCGAGCTCGATCTTCTCGACCCCGACTCCGACAGTCACATTGCACGAAGACATGAATCCTCCGTCATCAGTCCTTGCCGTGACCTTGGAAGTCCCGACCTTAAGTCCCTTGATGGTGGCGCTACCGTCCTGATTGTCAACATAGTCAACAACCGAGCTATTCTCAACCGTCCAGATAATCTTCTGATTGTCCGCATTCGATGGTGAGATGATCGCTTTCAACACAAACGAAGCCCCGATGGAGAGATCTTGACGCTCCTTGTCAACGGCGACCGAGCTTACCCCGATCAACTCCTCCTGACAGGCGGAAAAAAGGCACAGGGCCGAAATGAGTAAAAGAATATACTTTTTCATCATGATTCAATTTTTCTCTAACTTCTACTGCCTCTGGCACCTTACTGCATGGCCATCGCCACGTGATTTGTTGTTGCAATACAGGTTAATCTCGGACTCCGCCGCAGTATTTTTGACATGAATCTCAAAAGTTGTCGTAGTCTGCGAGGCGGTAGTTGTCGTCCAATAATCGGCAAACAAGCCTGCAAGCGCGATAGTCGCATTACTTCTTTTAAGATAGCCCGTGCAAGGGTACCAGGCTACACCTCCGGAAGACAGGGTGAAACGCACACCGTGATTAGATGTGTCCGCAGAGTACGAGCCCTCGCTCACTTGGTTCCAAACCCCATCCGGGCCACCTTTAGGCACACGCCATCCGGCCGGACAAGGGTCATAGATGGTCTTCACATCTGTCCAAAGTTCATTCTGACGCCCTGCATACAGCCAATCGTTTCCGGTGCTGAGATCGCAAGTGATGAAAGTAGTCGGATTGGCGACAGCAAAGTCAACCGTACAGTCAGCGTTGGAAGCCAACTGTTCGAACTGACACGTGGAAGCCATAGGTGTGCCATCTATGGACGCCACCCCCATGAAAGGATCCTTGCGTCCCCATTGATAGAAAAGGCCGTAAGAGGCCACTCCCTCATAAGATGAGGACAGCGCGCCAACATTTCTGTCCATCATATCCACAGATGCTCCTTGATAGCGCTGTGCTGTCTGATCCGCGTCGAAATCACACATCCAGATATGCCAGGACCAGAGTATCCTGTCATTGGAGTCGTATGCGGCCACAAGGGCGTTACCAGGCTTGAACTGTTCGGCGGTCTTGAAGTACAGGCAACCGTTCTTGACACGGACAGAGGAATTAATCAGAGTTCCCTTAGCGACAGCGTTAGCCGAGTTGTCGGTCTCCCAAACCACACCGGCATGATCCACGGCGCCGACTGATGTACGGGAATTTCCACGCACTAGAGGAAGTTTGTACGAACCGGCCTCGCGTACAATGTAACAGTTAGCTGTTCCTTTAGCGTCCAGCGGCTCACCATCAAGAATATTCGAAATCGACGAAGGATTGTCGGCATTGCGGACCGTGGCAAAATAATACCTCTGCACCCTTACGAAAGATTCGCAGACAGAGCGTCTTACCTCCGTACCACCTTTATAGAAAGTCAGAGTGAATCCTTTCTTGAAAGACTGAGGGATAATGGAGAGATAATAGAACTTTCCCGCATTGAACTCCCCTTCAAGAGAAATCTGTGTGGATGTTTCCGAAGAGGCTGCATGACAGAGCGGAATACCATCTTCTCCGAAAGAAATTGAGACCGATCCTGCTACCGCTTCATTGGCATTGCCTCTGAATATGACCTTGTCATACCCCGATTCTGAAACCGTAAAACGGATGCCGCCCAAGGCATCATAGAAGCCCATTTGATCAGTGGACGCGGATCGCCCTACCATAAGGAACGCAGCCGGGTCAAAAGAGCCGGACACAGCCTGCTGCACAGCGGGCAGGGATGCACTGACAACATTAGATGCGAAAGATGTCGAGCTACTGTAAGGATAAACTCCATAGTAATAGCCTCCGGCCGGCTCAGAAGCCTGTCCGGCAAACAGAGCAGTAGTTCCCCCTTTCTCAGTGACAAACTTATTACCACCCGAACCGGAATCAGAATCGAAAACGCTGATGCTGTCGGAGGGATTCCAACTTACAGAGCCGAAATTGTCGGTAATGGCCGCCTTGGTCTCAACCGAAAGATAAGCCTTTAGCAATCTGGAAGTCTTTTCTTGCCCTGGAACATCAGGTGCCGGAGCAGAAGGCTCCTTCTGGCAGGAGATTGCCGCAAAAGCAAGCGACAACATCATTAATCCATATAATCTCATAAGACGAAATAACATTGTAACAAAGTCGAGAGATATTCAAAAGAGGGAAGACAGAAAACTATCTTCCCTCTTAAGAAATATTATAGATTAATACTCGTCAAGAGTAGTAAACTACTTGTTCTTGTCAGCGATACCGCCTGGCCATTTAGCCTTGGTGTTAGCTGTAGAAAGAACGGTTACCTTACCCTTAAGGTCAAGAGTGTAGAGATCACCAATCTTGACAACAAGGTTATAGTCAGCGTACTTGTCAACAAGAAGGTCGGTACCGAGATTCTCCCAAGCAACGAAGAGACCCTTGGTTGTTACATTCTCGCCATACGTGAGACATCCACCGAATGACTCCTTAGAGTTGTCCTTGTAAGGATAGGTAAGAGCATTACCAGCCTTGAATTCGACAGAGCCCTGGAGGTTATTGAGGCCATACTGAGTCTTTGCATAATCAGAAGCGATCATCGTACCTGTAGCCGGATCGAAGGTGAAGATAACATTAGCCTCGTTCTCCTTCTCGACAACCTTGACATCGGTTGGGATATAGGTCACGTCCTTCTCATTCTTGAATGTACCGAGTTCAATGTCCTTATTAGTTGTGATGACCTTGAAAGGAGTCTGGAAGACTACATAGTAGTAACCAACCTTCTCCTTGGCAGGAGTGATCACATCAGCTTCGGTAGTACATGTCTCAGTAACCTTCACGAGAACAGCGGTGTCCTCGGTAAGAATGTTGTTCATGAACTTGATGTCAGGTGATGTCGCAGGAGCTGCGATGATAGCCTTGAACTCAGCAGCTGTGAAGACTACCTTATCAACGTTTCCATCTTTGGTGATGAACTTGTAAGCATCCTTTGGATAGTTAACCTTCCAATCAGCCGTGCTGTTCATAATCTCGAAGGAGATTGTGGCATCGTCAGCGATGTTGATGTTCTTACCGTACTCCTCGAAGTGCTCGATGAGAGATGAAGAGTAAGTGAAGTTCTTGTTGGCATCAGCCTTACCCTTGACACGAACGCCAGCGTAAACATCGTAGTTCTCAGTTGACGGGATGTACTTGGAAACAGGCTTAGCTTCTACAGGCACATTCATCTTACCAAGGAGGTAATCAGGGTTGAGGATAAGCTTGAGAGGAGTTACGAACTCATGCTCGTGCGTCGTAGGAGTCTTCGCAGAGATCTCGTAAGCGAACTTGAAGCCAACATTAGGGGTCTTCTTGCTGTTCTTCTTAGCCTTATAAGCGAACTCGATCGTTGTCTTATCTGAAGGGATCTTAGCGTTCTTATCAACCAAGAGAGAGATTACGTTAGTAGAAGTATTCCACTCTTCCGGAGCCTCAACAAAGAATGTGATGCCTTCAGGGAATGTGTACTGCTTTACAGGAACGTAAGTGGTGTCAAGCTGACCATCAGCACTCTTCTTGATGTCGAGGACATAGAGGTTATCCGTGTCGTAATCCTGAAGGAATGCCTCGTAAGAGAGACCCAATCCACCAAGGACAGTCTGGTTAACCTCTTTCCAAGTAACTTCAAGCTTGTCATCAGTGTAGTCAGGGCATGCAGTCATAGGAGTAGTGAACTTGATGACATTATCGCCACAGAACTTAACGAAGTGATCTGTGAAGGTCTTGTAGTAAACAACAGGAACTTCAGGTTCAACCTTCTCCTCGACGATTCTGATCATGATGTAGCAAGTAGCAAGAGTGTACACCTTGTCTCCGAGCTTGGTGGTGGCGGTAACCTTTACCTGAGGGGTTCTGTTGACAGCAGGACGGGTTGACTCATTAAGGAACTTATCGTTAACCCTGATCTTGCTGCCTTCGATAACAACGAACTGATTCTGATCAGTACGTTTATCTTCTCCGAGGAAAGGCTTGTTGACCTCACCCTTCTCGTTAACGAGCTCAAACTTGTAGTCAACATCAACACCGATCTCTTCAGCAAGTGCGTCTTCAACATTATAACCTTCAGCAAGAAGCGTTACGTAGTCTTTAAGATCAAGAGTCTCAGTGTAGAGAAGCTCCGGAGTAGGAAGTTCTGCGTAGAGTTTATCGTCAGCAGGATTGTTGATTGCGATAGGCTGAGAGCGATACGCCCTAACTTTCTTGTCAATCGGGCTAACATCCTCTTTTGTGAAATCCTTATGGATAAGACCATAATGAGCATAGAGGCCAGCGATGCCTACATAGGCATAGTCGGAAGTGATGGTCTCACCATTAGCGTAGGTCTGAAGAGCGATGATGTCGTTCTTGAGATCCTCTGGATCATTATCAGCACCAGGTCCAAACCATGTCTGAATAGGGAAGTGGTTAAAATCATTGAGTTTGATAGAGAAAGTAGCCTCTCCACCCTTAACGACAGGCTTCTGATTCTCGCTTACGATAGAGACAAGATCCTTCTTGTCAGAAGCGCTTCTCATTTGGATGGTCTTTACCTTTCTGTTGATGAAAGCCCATTCATTTGCGTTAACATCAGCGTTCTCAGGATTGAGCCTGTAAGTCACATTGGCTACGCCAGAAGAGTAGAAGGCAATGGTATCATTCTCTTCGTCCGGAATGACGATACCATAAGGGAACTCGATGTAGCCAAGACCCTCCATCAGAGCCTCTGGAATAAGAGCAAGGCTCTTGACGGTTGTAAGAAGACTGATCTCAACCACGCCATCCTTCGCTCCCTCGACATTGTGGAAGGTAATCTTGCCGCTCTCCTCGTCATAAACAGCCGTTATGGTTCCCTCAGGGAACACATCGATGTTCGTGACCTCAGAAGTTGTCTGCTTGGTGGCAGGATCATAGGTGTACTTAACCCACTTGCCGTAGTTGGCGTCACTCTTGTCGGTGCAAGGCTGATACCAGATCTGAAGGGCATCCTTGCCGTCAACGCCGTCCTTACCAGGAGCGCCAGGTGCGCCGTCGTTGCCGTCCTTACCAGGATCACCCTTGTCACCCTTGTCACCCTTGTCACCCTTGTCACCCTTTGAGGCGAATCCGGTGTCCTTACCGTCAATGAACCAGTTGCCATTGGCACCGATGGTAACGACAGAACCGTCCTTGCCAGGAGCGCCGTCCTTGCCGTCGTTGCCATCTTTACCATTGGTAACGTCGAAAGACTTACCATTGCTCAGAGTCACCTTGACTCCGTTAGTGATAGGCGTCACATCCGTGATGACGGCACCGTTGTTGATCGCAGTCTGGAGATCACTGACAGTGCTCTCCAGCTTCTTCACCCGTTCCGTCAAGTCGTTAATGTCGCCATCGTAGTCCGTACAAGATACGGCTACTCCCGCGAGGCCTAATACGATAGCCCCCGCAAGAAACAAGTTCTTAAACTTTTTGTTCATAGCTAAAAAACAAATTGATAAATAAATAAAACGTATAATTGTTCCTCTTAGGAACAAATGTTTTTTAGCCATCTTTTTCTCATTTTCTGACCAAAAAATCTTGCTTATGAAAAATTAAACTCATATATTTGTCGTTGTGTTATGGGTTGTCCCCTCGGTGGGGGCTCAAAACATATTTATTACTAAGAGTGACACCGCTTTTTCTTCCGGGAACTCTCTTACAGGCATCTCGAACGAACATATTCAGAAATCAGCCAAGCCTCCTGACATACGTTTTGCATACTGGATTGACGAAAATATTCATCATCTTTTGGCTCGGATACGCGATCGTGCGGGACGCTTCGACAAACTCAGCGACCGGAGAGGTCATAGGCAGCCCAAAGCGGCAGGCCTAGCGACTGGGAAGGTCTGAACGACCAGAGAAGGATCACAGGAATTTGATCCTATCGGCAAGATTCAGGAAATACTCATTGGACCAAATATCAAGTTCCCGTCTCTGGCTTTGAGCGATGTAAGGGAACACGTCCTGCTTGACATTCTCAATGTCCGCTGTGGCAAGCCTATGACGCAGCCGTTCAATAAAGCCTTCGCGGCTTACATCCTCACCGCTGAACTCTTTGATTCTTTCTTGAAGATGCCTGAAGTCAAGCGAGACATCGTTCCTGACATACCACTCAAAGTCAAACCAGTCTCTCCCTTTGACGCGACGCTGCCACGCACGATAAACCAACGCGTGCATTTTACCGGCATATAGGTCAGGAAGTACAAAGCAACGAGTCATAAAAGAATGAGGCTTCAGCAGGAGTTTCGGTTCGGTGTCAAAAAGAAGCGGTGGATCGGTATCAAGCTCTATTTTGACCTTAATCATTCTTTTCGTCCGGAATCTGATGTCGTAAGTCTCTGTGTTCTCTTTTAAGAAAGCAGATTCAACCCTGCCAAACGATTTCTTCTCTTTTTTCGTGATCTCTACATCAAAGCCAGTAAGTTTGAATTCCTCCTTTATCGCTTGGAAATAATTCTCAAGATGAACATCATCTCTCTTTTCCGTAAGAGAAAAGTCCATATCTTCGGAGAATCTTGGCAGACCGTGGAAAAGCCTTAGACAAGTACCTCCATAGAAAGCCGCGTGGTCAAAGAACCCTCCTCTATGCAGTCCGGCAAGAACGATTTTCTGACAGACCTCTTGCTCTGCGTTTGGTGTAGCTATGGAATTGCCGCCTTGATATGCGGCCAGCATTGATTCAAATATCGTCATAAACTATTTATTATTTTAATAAGGTTAGACAAAATCCGTGTCTTACGTCCCACCCTGGCACATTCCTCGATCACCTCAACATTAAAATCACGCAACAGTTCCATATCTATGCGCAAATCATCCTCAAGGTACACTGTCAAAGCCTTGACTGAACGTTGTGGCACATAATTGTCATAAAGGATCGTATCACAAAGAGCCTTCTCCCTACCAGCCATCAAGAAACTCACACCATCAGCATCCATACTCTCGACACCTATCGGGAAATACACTGCCGGAACCTGCACATAACTGAAGGTACCTATCGGAGTCTGGAACGAGTGTGAGCGTTTTGTTGTCACACTTGTCATAACAAAAACCTGTTCCGGAATCATCCCGAAATAGCGAAGCGCCCACTGAAGGGAGACATAAGACGGACCATAAATATGGTTGGCGCAGAGCCTGGGATCTGTACCGCGGTCAAACAAGTCCGGATTGACAATGTACAAATTTCTTTTCAACCGTATAAGTTCGCCCGACTTTTCCATAGAAAGGACTTTCTTCTCCGGCGAGGATAGATCAGGGAAAGACGACCTAATATCCGCACTGGTTATTGGAATACCGGCAAACCGCTTCAACGGGAGACTAAACATAATTATTCTTTTTACAAATATACTGATATTTGCACAGAAAAAGAAGTAGTAGTTCTTTTTCTGTGTAAAATAATGCAGTCATAATTGATAATGGCAACACTGGCATACGGGATTGACGCAAATATTCATTATCTTTGGGGTTGGAGATATAATTGGGGCGGACGCTTCGACAGGCTCAGCGACCGTAAGGTCAGGAACGGCGTCAAAGTAGGCAGGCTCAGCGAGCGGAGGGAACAATTATACCTATATTATATTAATAGATATGGTGGAGAGGACTTCCCCAAAGTGGCAGGAAGGCGGGAACCATCAATAAAGAATAAGAAAGAGTTCGAATTGAATATGAAGACAGGGAATAGGTTTTTAGCGGTTATGAGAAGAGGGCTGGCAAGCGTGGTCTCCATCATTATGACGATTGGGGTGTCAGGCAACTGCTTGGCGCAGACCCAAGGAGAGAAAAAGAGCTGGTTACTGACGTTTGAGAGGACAGTGCACGACTTCGGCGAGATCACGCACGAAGACGGGGTTCAGGAATGCTCATTCAAGTACAAGAACCAGACGGACACGACCATTCTTATCTACGACGTGAAAGTGTTCTGCAACTGCACCAAGGTCGAATGGCCGAGAAAACCGATCAAGCCTGGGGAGGAAGGCGAGATCAAGGTGAAATATGACAACGAAGGCACGCCGCATCACTTTGACAAAGGGGTGTCTGTCTATACCTCAACCGGGAAGCGACCGATTCTCCTTCGGATCAAAGGGACTGTAACGGAATAGAATCTCCACAACAGCCGGCAGTTTAGCAAATGACGGAATAAATGACGGAATAAATGACGGAATAACACGGGGATAAATGTACACACCACCTTTTACAGTCTCCTCAAAAGCCATCAATCTCATAGCAGAGATCTCGGCCCAGATAGAGAGATATTCAATAAGAATGGAGCAGAGCGATTCGCTAAGATTACGAAAAATGACCGGGAGGCGACAGTGGGCTTTCCGGTCATATTCATTATGCTTCCGAGCCATAATACGGCTACAGAGGTTGTTTTTAAGAGATGCATTACTGCATCAGAGTGAGGTACCAGTTGCCTTCGATTTTGAGGGCATTGATGGCGAAGGCGGTGGAAAGGAGCTTGGACTCATCCTCGGAATGGCCGAAGGAGACACGGAACTTGACGACATTGTGATCTGGATCCGTGAAGGTGTAGCTCTCAAGCTTAGCCTGCCTTAGATTCATCTTCTTGAACTGGTTGGACGCGGAGACAATCTTCTCTGAGCTAATCTGGAACAAGGTGTCATTCTCGACCTGCCCCAAACCATCAAGAGCGCCGTTTACATCACCGGCGATTATCTTGTCAATCACCGATTGGGCTCTTGTAAGTACCTCGGTTGTGTCAGCGGCCGTAAGTTCGGACAGGAAAATCTCCTGGCGTGACGGAGTGGCCTTCGGCTTCTTACCGGAGCAGGAGACCAAAAGGGCTACGGCCAAGACCAAAACAGCGGAATAACAAGCGAATGATTTGATTTTCATCATACTAAGTCATTAAAAAGGTGCGCACCGCAGAACGATGCGCACCTAATTATTCTATGTTAAGATCTTACTAGAGAGTAGGCTCAACAGTCACGTCAACATAGGTAGAGATAACACCCCACTCGTAAGTAACCTGTACAGGGATACGGAGCATAAAGGCAGAGTCAACATTGTTACCGTTGTTTACATAACGGAGGTAACCGAACTTCTTCTTCAGACCGTTGTACTGAGGTTCACCCCAGTTAGGCATTGTCTCTGAGCTGTAGGTGATGTCAAGACCTGTCGCAGCAGGAACCCTCGTTGGGTTGGTAATATCACCAGTGCAATGCCAAATATGAATGTCATTAGTCTTGGAAGAAAGGAGGGTCTCACCGAGAACACCACCGTTAAGGGTCGTTGTGATACCAGCCTCATCAACCTTGAAGTTATTGACATTGTAATACTTGAAGTACCAGAGATTGCTGTAGTCAGGAGTTACGAACTGACCATTATCACCTCTCCAATCCTTGAACTCGAATACATCGAAGATGCTGAGGTTAGCCTCCGGCTTGTAGGCATCAACACCGTCACGATATACCTTGCCAGTGATCTCAGGCATATTCAGAGGTCTGAGGAAGTAGTAAGGGTTAACGCCACCGGCGACAGCAGCTACGAGGTTGCAATCGCCATCAGCAGCCTTAAGAACAACGCCTATGTTAGCATAGAGTTCAGCCGCTGACTTAGGAACAGATGGAGAGTAGTTAAGAAGTGCCTTAGCTGTCTCGTTGTTCTCATAAGTAACCTCACCGGTCTCCTGATTAATCGTAGCGATTACAACACCATTAGCCTTAAGTTCAGTGTTAGTGTAAACACCTGCCTCATAATCAGCTGAAAGCGCAACCTCATTCACAGAAAGCTGAGCATTATCAGTAATTGTGACTTTGCCATCATAGAGATCAACTACCTCCTTAGAGTCAACTGTCAACTGAACATTTCCTACCTTAGGCTGAACAGGAGCGAAGTAATACTTGTAAACAGGATTTGTTACAGTCTTACCAGCTACAGTGAATTTAGGATTGTTGCCTTCCCATACCTGATTGATAGGAGTTACCCAAGTAGAAGGAACTGGCTTACCTGGTTCCATATTAGGAACTTTAACGTTAAGGATAGCCTTGGTCTGATTGTCGAACCAATAGTTGGCAAGCTTGACACCAACAGTACCGGCAGCGTTCTTGGTGACGGTAACCTTAAGAGGAACGTAAACACCCTCGAACTCATCCTCAACTTCCTCGCCATTGTGTCTGATGAAGACGTATCTTACCCAAATTGTAGCGGTATGGCCTTCCTTCTTGTAGATGGCGGACTTGTCGGCAGGAGTGAGAACCCACTCAAGAGTAGATACTCCATCGTTGGATACCTTTTCGGTAACAACACCGATCGCCTCGGCAGCCTCTGTGAACTTGGTGTCAGCGAAGCTGTACTGAACAGCCTTAGACTCCTCTGTCTGGAGAGCGTAAACCTTGTCGAAGGCAACCTCGTCAGCGTCAACAGTGACATAGATCTTGGTCATTTCGTCAGCCTTGGTCTCAACAGTAGAGTTCTCGCAATCGTTAGCGGCAACAGTCCAGTTAAATCCGTCAGACTTGATGTAATCCTTAGGAGCGATCTGAACCTTGATGTAACCAACAGCGACAACATCGCCAGCCTTGGTAACAACAGTCACACGAACCAATGGCTGCCTGTCGATGGCAGAAGGGGTAACCTCACCATTAACACCAGGAGTGATGACACCGGTGTTCTCATCAATAGCAGCGAAGCTGCTCTCAGAAGCCTCATCACCATCAACATAGTAATCTACGAGAGAGAACTTATAAGAAAGGCCGTAGTCATTCTCAGGATAGTCAGTCTCATAAACGTGATCCTCGTGAGTATTCTTTGAGGTGATAGAGTAGATAAAGTAGTGGGTCTCAAGAAGTTTCTTAATATCAAGAGAACCTTTGTAATCAACTTTCAGTTCAGCTTTGTTTGCGACAGCATCAGGAGCGGTAGTGAACAGATGGTTTGTTGGAAGCCCATATTCGCAAGCATTCGCCTTTGTTCCATAATCTACACTATTATAAGAGATAGCGTCAATCATCAATCTGGACTCATAGATGCGGGCATAATCTGAAGTTACAGTTGTGTCCTCACCAGCGGAAATCTTCACATTGGCCTGAAGGGCGAAAATGGTGATATTTTCCTTCTCATTCTTAATATCCGGCTTGCTCTCGTCTGCGACCTTGTTTGATGTAAGGTTGACAAACAGGTTGCCATTCTTGGTCTCTGCCAGAGTAGCCTCATAGAGATCGGCAGCGGATCTGGTTGAAACAGACTCAGCCTCCCTAACGACAACCTTAAGAGCGTTGTCAGCGGTGACAACAGCGCTTGAAGGGTTCATCTCATACTCTACAGGCACAGCCGGGTTCACGCGAACAGCCTTCTCATTCGCATAGTCCCAAGCACCACCAAGAACGAATGGCTTCTGAGCGTCAGTTGTACCCTCATACTCATTCTCTACAAACTTAACGGCACCAAAGTCACCATAGCAATACTCAACAGCCTCGATACCATCAACATAAAGACCAGGAACGAAGACAAGGCTTCTCAGTTCAGTGTTGAACACACCCCAAAGCTTGCTGATTCTGGCGTTGAGAGCGTTGGCTACAGTAGTGAGCCTTGCGTCAACATCAGAGATCTTCTGCTCAAGTGGCTTGTAAACGGTCTCGTAAACCTCACCGCCTTCCTTGCAAGCCTTCTCGATAGCCTCATCGAAGTACTTGTCAAAGTCAGAGATGTTAAGTTTTGTCTTCTTAAGATTCTCAATCTCGGCGGCGGCATCTTTGTCAGCCTTCTCAAGAGCCGTGATCTTAGCCTCAAGAGCACCCTTGGTAGCATAGACACCAAGAGCCTCTACAAGAGCGTCAACCTTACCAAGAGCCTCGGAAGCGGTCTTCTGGGCAGCCTCGGCAGCCTTCTGAGCGGTGTCGATCTTGGTGATGATCTCAGAGATCTTAAGGTCTGAATCATACTTGTCAGAGAGAGTCTTAAGCTGACCTTCAGCGATCTTAAGGCGAGCGTCGAGTTTACCGATCTCCTCGTTAGCGGCAGCCATCTCTTTCTTGGTAGCAAATGTGGCGTTAACATACTCAAGAGTGGCGTAAGAAGGAAGTTTGTCCTCGATTGCCTTGACTCTGGTGTCAATAGCCTGGACGTCTTTCTTAAGGCCATCGATAGTAGACTGAAGAGCATCAATGTCCTTCTTGTGATCCTCCTTAGTCTCAAGTGTGGCAACGGTCTCCTGAAGGGCCTTGATGGCTGCCTCAGCCTCAGCCTTAGCCTTCTGAAGATCCTCAATAGCGGTCTTGTTAGACGCTACCTGTTTCTCTACATCAGCCAACTTGGTCTCCAGATTATCGACGCGATTGTTGGTCTTGTCGATATCCTCTGAATAATCAGTACAGCTGGTGTACGCAAATGTCAGCCCAGCAATGGCCAACATCGAAACCAATCTGAAAAATTGTTTCATAAAGGATAATTAGTTAATAAAAAAGTTAAACATGTTACTCGTAGTAATAAATGGATTCCACCCTCTTTTTTCTCATTTTCTGACTAAAAAATCTTGCTTATGAAAAATTAAACTCATATATTTGTCGTTGTGTTATTATGTGCCTACGAATGGGCACCTAAAAACATATTTATTACTACGAGTGACACCGCTTTTTCTTCCAGATGCACTTGTGCAGGCATTCCGAACAGACATATTAATAGGTAGGGTTTTGCCGCCGACATACGTTTTGCATACTTATTTGGCGGTGGAACGTCAGTTTCTGTGCCCCAATGACACAACCGCATCGGCAGTCTCAGCGGCGATCAAAGGAAGCTATAGCCGGAAAGAGACCGGGCAAATAACCTTAAAAGATGAGAGCAACAACTGTTATTGAATATCTTCTGTCTGGAGTTCTGCTGCTGGCGGCACAAACGCGGCCGGTTGGAATCAATCCCACCGCGACAGCGCAAGGTCAAAGTGTGGTGGTGGACAAAACGCTGACTTTCGAGAACAAGGTGCACGACTTCGGAAAGTTCGCCGAGAGCGGTGGATCACAGACCTGCATATTCAAGTACAGAAACAACACCAACGTGGCGATTGTCATACAAAAGGTGATCGTATCGTGCGGCTGCACGCAGGTGGAATGGTCGGGAAAACCGACAAAACCGGGAGAGAACGGCGAGATAAAGGTACTGTTCTCCAATCAGATAGGATCTGGCCACTTCGACAAGTCCATCGCCGTGTACGTTTCCTCGAGTCCAAACCAGATCATCCTCAGGGTCAGAGGGGAGGTCTTGGAGGCAGAGGAAAAAGGAGAAGCCACTTCACCGGCCCCATAAAGAGCCTTGGCGAAATGGCTTGACCAGTCACAGAGTCCGGCTTCTACTTCTTGCCGATTCTCACTTTGGCCTTGACGACCTCACCCTCACTTGTCACGACAGCTTTCCTGGCGGTGTCGAAAACAGCCCCGTCAGGGATAGTGATGGCGCATCCATCAGCCAATGCAAGTCCTCCAATATCCACAATCGAGCCTTCGGCCCCCTCAGCCGACAGTTCTCCCGCGGCATCGGAGAGTTCCAAGTAGGCATTGTAGGCCTTGCCTCCGACAATTCCCCAGCGGCCTTTGACATTGACAAAGGCCTTGGCGACGCTGAACATCGCGCCATTGGCGGCCAAGGAGACGCCGCAACCCTCGCTTTCCAGATTCAGAGTTCCTCCTCCGATCAGGGAGACAGAGCCGGACACGGACATCGTCTGCGCCTTCGAGGTCACGGAAGACGTGCCGCTAAGATAGATCTTCAGTCCATCGATACGGGAGTCAATACCAATCGTGGAATCATCCGTCAGGCTGATTGTCACACTGTTCAAAGTCAGTAGATTGCTGGCGGCGCTATAGGTGATCGAGCCACCTACTAACCAAGATCCGGTTATGTTGGAGGCGTTCTCGACAGTCACCCTGACACCACCGATCCAAAGGTCATAAGTGGTTTTCTTCCCGATCACAACCTTCGATGTGACAATCTCGCCATCCTTGACTATGCCTCTGTTAGCGGCATCGAACTTGGCTCCTTCCGGGGTAGAGATGACAAGGCCGTCGAGGTCAAGGGCATCTATATTCACCACTGAGCCGGAGCTTCCTCTCGCCGTCACCTCGGTCTCGGAACCCGTGACAGTCAGATAGGTCAAGCCATCAGCCACACCGGAGACGCCATAAACGCCGGACGCGTTCACCTTGCCGCCGCGAACCGTGAGTCTGGATGTATTCTCAGTAAGCGCGACACCGCTGCCGGAAGCGCTGGTCAGATTCAGATCTCCCGCTCCGAGAATATTCAAAGAACCGGCAGACTGAATGGCTGATCCGGACGAGTTGATGGAGCATTTCCCGTTCACACGGATTTTGAGATTCTCAATGGAAGACACGATTCCCGTCGAGGAGGAGACAATCTCGGCATTGGTCAGAGTAAGGATGTTGGAAGCCACATCATAGGAGACGCTGCCACCCTTCAGCCACGGACCGGTGATGCTTGCGGCGTTGTCAGCGGAGACTTTCTCTCCTCCGATGGAGAGGTCGTACACACTCTTGATCTCCACAAGAGTCTTCACTACATCCTCGCCAACGACTACTGAGCCGGAGAAAGAGTCAAAGACAGCGCTCTCAGGCACGGTGATCTTGCACCCGTCAAGTCCAAGGCCACCAATATCGGCGATCGAACCGGAAGTTCCTTCCGCCGAAAGATAAGTCTTCGTTCCCTCGACCTTAAGATAGCCGTCAAGACCCTGACGGCTGGTGATTCCCCAGGCACCCTTCACCCTGACATCCACGTCGGAAATGGTGACTGAAGATCCGGTCTGCATCATTATACCAGCCGAAGAACCCTCGAGCTTAAGGACACCCGCACCGGTTATCGTCATTGGAGCGAAGGCACTGACAGCAGTAGCGTAAGACTTGATCGAGCAATTACCTATCACATTGATTGTTAACCCGGACACCTCCGACTTGATGCCGACATTGTTGAGAGTGGTCTCTATCTCCACATTTTCGAGTGTGAGAATCTTGGTCTCAAAATCGTACGAAACCTTTCCCTTCTTGAGCCAGGTTCCTCCGACGCTGGAAGCGTTGTTGGAGTCAATCGTGTTGCCTCCTACCCAGATGTATTTCTCCTCCGGCTCAACCGGCTCATCTTCCTTCTGAGCGATAGGAATATTATAGACGGTGCCATCCGTCATTGTCAGAATCAAGGTTTTCCCGTCTTCGGAGAGTTTTACGTCAGCGAACAGACCGCTGGCTCCATCGCCTTTATCGCCCTTGTCACCCTTCTCCCCAGGGTCACCTTTCGGGCCAGTCGCTTTGGTTCCGGTGGTGGTCCAAGTCTTTCCTCCGTCAGCAGAGACCTCCCACTCATTGGTGGACGCATTAATACGCAGCAAAGGGACGGCACCGACAGTCCCGGAATCACCTTTGTCGCCCTTATCACCTTTATCCCCCTGGTCACCCTTATCGCCCTTGTCGCCCTTGTCGCCCTTCTCTCCGTCAACAGCATTGGCTCGGACTTTCTGACCACCGGACAAGATCCACTCTCCGTTCAAAGTCCAATAGTAAAATCCATCAGCGTCCTTCCTGATCGAGACATCAGGCGTTTTCCCGTCAGCGCCATCACTGCCATTCTTACCATTGGTGATGGTGACCGGAGACTGTTTGTTGAAATAGATTGTGTAGCCATTCTCAACAGGGACAACAGACTTGATGTAGTCTCCTCTCTCCATAGCATTGACAAGGGCAGCCAGACTCTTAAGTTGCGAACTAAAATCATCAGTCAACGTCTCGAAGTTCTTAAGGCGCTGCTCGTGGTCTTCATAGAGTTTGCCGAGATTGTTGATCTCGTCCTGATAGTCGGTACACGACACCAACGCCGACAAAGTAATGAATGCGGCGGTGACGAAGCGGAAGCCCGACTTGAAATAATTTCTCATATAATTAATGAATAATTGAAATAATATTAATAGAATGGTTCGGCATGCGCTGCCTTATCGGCCAAAACTGAATTTAAATCCCACAAGACAGTTGAATTGCCAGTCGAAAGGGTCATCCTTACCTACCTTAGAGTTGAATTCATCAGGGAACATTATCACGTTTGTCTCAAGACAGAGTGAGAGACAGTGCGAAAGACGCAGATCAAGTTCAAGGCCACCACGGGCACCCCAGAAAATCTTAGTACCCGTCCACAGCTTCTCGAAGCCATAGAAAGTTTCGTTATTCCTGAGCATACGGGCGGCCTCGATGTTCCTGAAACCAGCCGCGGCGCCACCGCCAGCGAACAGATTGACACTCAGTAGGCGATCTCGATGCCAGCCTCCAAACAACGACATCAGATCAAAGACGATCTCAGCACTCGAAAGCACATAATTCCATTGATAATCAAGGTAAGGATAGTTGTACCTGCCTTTGGCCTGCCAGCCGCTGAAAGAGATTCTCGCTCCTAACATCTGGTCGAACCTGCATCCGACAGACAACTGAGCCGCAGGAGTGAGTAGATCGGCGAAATCGGCCTCGCCCAACGAATAGGCACCTCCTCCCAAAATCCGCACATTCCATTCGGGAGTGAAGCCAGCGGAAACAGAATTGATGGAACGAACAAGATGCCGGTCATCCTTACGGTCGGTTCCGGATGCGACAGTCGCAAAGACAAGCGTGAATAGCCAGATCAACATAAATTTTCTCGTCATCTGCTCTTATGGAGTGTTTATTAGTATGGAAGTCACGGTCTTCTAAGAAAAAAATCCCCGGCTCGTTTTCGCAAACCGGGGAAATTTATTATAGATTAATCAGAAATCAGCGATTAGTTGCCTACAGTTCTGTTAACAGTACCCTCAACCCAAACGATCAGGTCGTTCTGGCTCCACTTATGGTGGATTCTTACAGGAACCTTGATGTTGAAGTTAACAACAGTTGCGGTGTTGTTAGAGTACCAGAGGTAATCATAGTTAGCCTTGGCCTTACCAGGTGTACACTTATGTGCAGGGTCAACAACCTTACCATCGTCGAGACGATTGTTCTTGCTGTCGTATACCTGGAACTCAACACCGTTGCTGTACTCCTTCAGAGTCTTGAACTCACCGGAAAGGTCAGTCATAATCTCCTCAGGGTTAACAGTAATAAGGTCAACTACATAGTACTTGTAGAGATCGACAGGTGTATGAGATGAGAATACATAAGCACCCTTGTCACCGGCAGCGGCTCTCCAGTCATAGAACTTAACGAGGTCATAAAGAGCGACCTTGTTTCCACCATTGTCAAGAGCGTCAGTGAAAGTGATAGGTCCAAGTGGCTCAACATAAACAGGCTTCAGGAGCTCAGCCTTGAATGTGTTGTCAGCAAGCGGCAGGTAAGCGCCACACTCCTCATTGAAGACAGCCACACCAAGTTCAACATCGAAGGTGTCCTCGAAGAACTTGACAACAGCCTCAGAATCAGCGGTGGCAAGACTTGCCTTTCCTTCAGGGATGTTGATGAGATCCTTGGTGACCTCGTTGTTCAGAACCACGAGTTTGGCCTCGTGCTCACGAGTAGCGGAAGCACCATACTCAGTGGCGTTGTACTGGTACTTAATCTCAGCGATCTTCGTTCCATTAGCATACAGAACCGTGTTCTTGTACTCGAAGTCAGACGTGGCTTCAGGGTCGAGATCCTTAGCTTTGTCAGAATATAACATTACTGGACTGTTTGCAACTTTATTGTCAACAGAAAGCTTATACTCTTTGCCGCTCACACCCTTTACAGTCTTGACGTTACCAAGAGTGAAGTAGTAGAGGTAAACAAGCTCTTCCTGAACGAATGAAGGGAAGTTCTTCTTAATGTTCCAAGTCTGAGCCGGGCTGAACGCTTCAGGATCAATGCTGAATGAAGGAGCGTTCTCAGGCTTGTCGTTGCAAGTGTTAGTCTCGTCATAGAAGCAGAAGTATCCAGGCTTCCAAGCATCAGCAGTCCACTGAGCGCTATGAGTATGACCAGTTGTGGTCTTAGCGAAACGCTCGTCAAGATAAACCTCGAAGTCAGCAGCACCTACCTTAAGGTCAGCCTCGTTGCCAGGAGCCTCGACGTTACCGTGGATGTTTTTAAGCTTATCCTTGTCAAGGACATCATTGGCAGGGTTGAAACTGTTGTCAGCATACCAGTACTTAGGTATCTTGTTGGCCATCACACCCTTAGGATAAGCGAATGTAATCTTTACCGGGAGATAGACTGGCTCACGGTTGAAGTTGGTGTTGCCCAGACCCTTCCTTGGGATGAACTTAATGTACCTTACCTCCTCAACAACAGGATATGTCTTGTCGTTCACACAGTTCACGAAGTCTTCGCGACCGAGGTAAATACCAAACATGTTGGTTGTCTCGGAATCAGGCTCCTTGTACTCAAAGATATGACCAATCTTCTTGTCAGCAAGCTTGAATATTGGCTGACCATAAATGTCGACTTTACCTGTTGGAACCCACTGAGCGAACTCAAAGATAGGATCATTAGGGTCAATCGGCAAATCGATGTCAGACAGATCAATCACGTGCGGGTACTTCACAGCCTCATAGAGAACATTGAAAGTCTCCTTACCCATGTCAACAGCTTCGTCAAGGACTTTCTGCTCTATGGCGTGCCAAGTGGTTGGCTGGAACTGCTCTGTACACTTGTAGTAGAAGTAGCCCAGGTCGAATACCTTGGTGATGATAGGTCTCTCAGGCTCAACTATGATGAACTTGATGTAACCTTCCTCGACAATCTTGTTGTTGACAGTGTCCTTAAGTTCTACGCGGATAAGCGGAGTTCTGCCGACGATCGACTTCGGAGCGTTCTTGCCTACCTTGGTCTCATCCGGCTCGCAGGCAAGAGGATCGGTGTCGCTGTTTGACTTGACACCACAGGCAACGATGTAAGTGCCGTCAGCCCTATTCTTAAGAAGGCTGTGGTTCTGGGTCTGTTCCGTTCCATTCTCACCAACAGAGTAAGGAACCTGAACGAAATTGAACTTCATTCCAAGATCCTTAAGCTGAGCCTCGGTGCGAGTCTTGATCTTGCGGTCATTCCAAGAGCGGCAGGAGTTGAAGATGACATCAGCTTCAACGAGTTTGTTAAGGTTGATACCCACCTCGCTGTCGTACTGAAGTTCAAGAGTGGCCACCATCTGAGCGGCCTCGTGAACACTATGATAAAGATGCATACCGCCTTCCACCGGAGCCTTGTGAGGATCATCACCATAGCCAAGAAGCTTGCCCGGCTCACTTGTGTTCTGTACGAATTTCTTCTTGGTGGCGTCCCACTTCCAGGAAGAGTACTCATGCTCAGGGTCAATGTAGGTGTACTGCTTGGCAAAAGTGGTGTAGGCAAGGCTCTCGAACACCATCTGAGAGGCATAGACAGAAGCCCAGGTCGAGGTGATTGTCTCCTTGCCCTCTCCCAACGGAGCGGTGACGGCGAGGTCAGTAATCTTGCCGTTGTCTTTCTCGTGAGGATAGAAATCGAAGGCATGATAAGGGCTGGCCTCTTCCTGAGTCATTACCTTTTCACCTTGCATAGTGATGCCGACATGCATGATGCCGTCCTTCACATCAAGGAAAGTTGCTGTAGGCTTGGAAGCGGCAGGATTGGTCGCATAGTTAGGCACGGAAGCAACTCTTGTCTTCACGAAATCAGGATCCTGCGACACTGTCCCGAGATTCCTCTGTGTGTAATCAGGCACAATCGCGTTTGAAGGATCAAGGCTGTAAAGCTTGTCATAGGTAGGGTTAAGATAAGCAAGACCCTCATGACTTGTCGTGGCACCTACGGAATAGGTATTCTCAACCGTGGTCCAGCCAGCAGCGGTGTGACGCATGTGGGCATGCTTCAAACCTTCCTCCTTAGGACCCAAGGTCATCGGCTCGTAAGGGATGTAGATGTACTCCATCGCGTTCTGACCGTCAAGCACCATCTCCGGCTTAAAGACAAGAGCCTTAAGATAGGTATTAAGGTCAATCGTAAGAGTACCATCATAACCCTTGACGTTAGTCAGCTTAAGCTGGCCGTCAGTCCAAACAACTCCAATGCGGTCTTCCTCCTTTGGAGCCCACCTCAAGGTGGTCACTTCCTTTGTCTCATTGTCTCCGACAACGGTAACCTTTACCCAGAAACCCTTCTCAGCGCCTTCTGTGCCAGGATAGTAGTAGATGCCAGTGGCATCCTTGCCATCCTCGCCTTTCGGGCCTTGAGGTCCCTGGGGGCCGGTCTCACCTTGGTCACCTTTTTCGCCCTTCTCACCCTGGGCCTTGTACTCGGTCTTGACACCATCAATGTACCAGTAACCATCCGAACCGATTGTCACCACGCTTCCCGGCTTGCCATCCTTACCGGCGGAGCCGTCTTTACCATCCTTACCATCGGCGCCATTGGTACCGTTGGTAATCTCGAATGTCTCGCCGCTGCTCAATGTCACTTTGACACCTTTCGCGCTAGACTCCACATTAGTGATCACAGACCCCTTCTGAATGAGGGCCTGCAATTCCTTAGACACCTTCTCGACTGCACTCACGCGATCGGTAAGGTCGTTGATGTCGCTTCCATAGTCCTGACAGGACACGAAAGCACCCGCTGAGAGAACCAATGTGGCTCCAAGCAGGAAAGAATTGATCAACTTTTTGTTCATAACAAAAAAATAAAATAAAAGAATAAAATAACTTTATTGTTTATGGTCTTTTTTAAATAAGCGGGCAATCTTTGCCCTATTTTGCTCTCATTGTTCCTCTTAGTAATAAATATGTTTTACGGCACCCACCAAGGTGGTACTCCATAACACAACGACAAATATATGGGTTTAATTTTTCATAAACAAGTTTTTTCGTCAAGAAATCGCAAAAAAAAGCTCAAAAAACATTTATTACTAAGAGTGACATCCCATTTCTCACGGGAATCCACGTCACAAGCTTCCGGAACGGACATATTCATAAGCAAAACCCGCCTCCGACATGCACTTTGCATGCGGAAATGACGGAATTATTCACTACCTTTGGAGGTGTCAGGCTCTTCAACACTTCGGTAGGCTCTGTGCGGTGCAGTAGCCAGAGACCGACTGATAAATAGACGTCTATCATAACGGACGCCATGACCGATGAAGTGGATGACGGAATAAATGACGGAATAAATGACGGAATAACACGGGAACAAATGTACACTCCACCTTTCACAGTCTCAGCAAAAGCCATCAATCTCATAGCGGAGATCTCCGCACAAATAGAGCGCTATTCGATACGAATGGAGCAAAGTGATTCGTTAAGGTTGCGAAAAGCGAATCGCGTGAAGACGGTGCATTCTTCATTGGCGATTGAAGGCAATACTCTTTCGGAAGGCGATGTGACAGCTATCCTGGAGGGGAAAACAGTAATCGCCCCGCAAAGGCAGATTCTTGAAGTAAAGAACGCTCTCAAAACATACGAATTATACAACACACTCAACCCATTTTCGATAGAGGATCTTCTAAAGGCTCATTATACAATGATGTGCGGCCTGCTTGATGATGCCGGAATATTCAGGAAAAATGGTGTGGGAGTCTTTGATGGAACGAATATCATACACATCGCACCGCCGGCTGAAAGGGTAAAGGATTTGATGGATGATTTGTTCGAGTGGCTGCGGTCATCGTCCGATCATCTACTTATACGAAGTTGTGTATTCCATTATGAGTTTGAATTCATCCACCCATTCTCGGACGGCAACGGCAGGACTGGGAGACTATGGCAATCACTCATTCTCGGGAAGATAAACCCGATATTCGAACACCTTCCGGTTGAGAATATGGTCTATTCGCACCAGCATGACTATTATCAGGCAATATCCCAAAGTTCGTCAAAGGGGGACTGCCAGCCATTCATTGATTTTATGCTTCAAGAGATACTTGACACTCTCATGGAGCACCAAGGGAAATCTCTCTATGAAATCGGTGCTGAGTACAACCTCAGCGAGAGTGAGATTCAAGTGTTAGGGTTCATAAGGGCAGACAGGCGGATCACGGCGGTCAAATTATCGGATAAGATAGGACTGAAACCCAGACAAGCCGAGCGCATCCTGTCAAGCCTTAAAAGCAAAGGGATAATCCAGAGAGACGGCGCGAAGCGTAATGGAGTCTGGAATATCTTAGTATAATAACAGGTTGTCTGGAACAAAACGCGGCAGACTACCAAACAAGGGAATGGTGGTTCTCGGCATTCCAATCAACGAGCGACTGCAAAAAAAGAGGCCGGTGGCGGAGAAGCCAACGGCCTCAATCATTATGTTTATGTAAGGGTTAGACTTGTTTGGCTCAGCGAGGCAAGAATGAGATATTCTAGAAATTGGTCAGGAGACGGGCGTTGCGCATTCTGTCCAGACGGTCTGAACCGCCAAGATAGTGCTCGGTGACCAAGAGACTGGAGTGGCCGAGAGATTCCGAGATAAATGTGAGATCCACGCCCTGACGAAGGAGAACTGTGGCGAAACTGTGTCTGGCTGAATAGGTTGTGAACGGTGGTATTCCCAACTCCTCGGCTATTTTCTTCAAGGCGTTGTTGCACATGCTGATGACTTTACGGACGGTGTTGGAGATGGAAAGCATGTCGGTGGCACCTTCGGCATAGTCAAACAGGAGGGTTTCAGGATTGCCGTCGTATGGATTGCCCCAGCGGCGGAGAATGTCCATCATCTCAGGAGTGATCACGGCACGGATAATCTTTGATCCGCCATAGGCACGAGCAGTCTTGGAGCGAAGGAAACAAATCTCACCGTCTATTATATTCTTATATTTAAGGAATAGCATGTCGCGGAAATTGATGCCGTTGCAAAGGTAGGAGAAGAGCCATAGGTCGCGGTAGCGCTCCCTGGACGCGGTGCCTTTGTAGGCGACTATTTTACGAATATGATCGTACGAGAGGGCGAGGCTTCTGGAACTGCCTTTGGGAATTATGTACTTGCCACGGCCGAACGGAAACATTGATTCCTTGACCAAGCCAGCGGCCGCGGCATCGTTCATAACACAACGGAGGGTTTTCATGTAGATGCAGATTGTGGTCATCGCCTTGTTCTCCTTCTTGAGGAAACTCTCGAAAGCGTTAAACCATGAAACAGACAACTTACTGAACAAGATTTCCTTACCGGCGAACCGTTCTACATTTTTCAGAGTCGTACGGCAGCGATAGTAGGAGTTTATCCTCCCCTCAGCTTGAAATTTGTCCATCATTGACTCGAGCGCCGCGTTTAACGTCTTGTCAACGGGTTTACCTAATCTGGCCTCCAAAGTCTCAAATGAAAACGCACCTTTCTCAAGTAAAGCTTCAACTTCAGCGCTTATCTGATTGAATTTCGTGATGATGTCAGCGTGGCAATCGGGCATGCGCTTAGAGTAGGATATCCGTTTCCACTCTGAGGCAGGGAGATCGACTCCTGTTGGGTAGTACTTTTGGATACGGTTGTAAACAACCTCAATCTTGACTGGGAACACACCTGATTTCTTTGCTCTGCGCCTGTCAAGCACAGCTATGACGGAGACTCCGTCCTTAGAGATTTTCAACATAGCATTAATTATTTATGGGTGAACAATTTGCATGCAATTTATATACATCGGCAAGCGTACATAGCCTATAGAGTTGATAGTAAGACAGAGAGGCTGCACGTAAGGAAACGTGTATGTAAACGTGGATACAAAGTTAATTCAGGCGTGATCAGTAAACGTGTGAAAGACAGGAAACAGCAAAATGCTGCCAGTCAGATTTGACTAGCAGCATTCCGTAAGCGACTGAACATCAAAGGGTGGAGCCCCAACTAATGATTATGAGACGGTTGGGGAAACGGACTGGACAGCACAGAGACGCAACGGCGACACCCTTAGAAAGCCGCCGCACTGGCGGAGTGGGCGTGCCGCTGGTGAGGCGGACGGCGTCCCGGCGGGCG